>Ga0208549_100001_pt1 | contig 248964 bp, 285 predicted proteins | sample BED_host_MetaG_FD_187135 | JGI IMG/M metagenome (GOLD analysis project Ga0208549, IMG submission 187135) | Hot spring microbial mat communities from Yellowstone National Park, Wyoming, USA - BED_host_MetaG (SPAdes) (version 2) | ecosystem: Environmental > Aquatic > Thermal springs > Hot... | reverse complement strand
TCTTATTGGATACAATAGATATCTTACTAAGAAAGTAATTGAAAAATACAGATACAAAATAATGAACATACATCCTTCTTTACTGCCAGCTTTTCCAGGTTGGGATAAAGAGGTTCATAAAGCTGTTCTTGATTATGGATGCAAAGTTACAGGATGCACACTGCATTTTGTTGATGAAAGAATTGATGCAGGGCCAATAATATTGCAAAAATGCGTTCCTGTTTACGATGATGATACCGTTGATACTTTGAAGGAAAGAGTTCAAAAGGCTGAGCAGGAAATAATCCTAGAGGGAATAAAATTGTTTATGGAAAATAAGCTGCAAGTTATAAATAATAGGGTAAAAAAAATTTAAATTTGTTTTAGACTTCAAAAGTAAATGGTGCTAGAGTGGCGACACTAGTTACAACGACAAGCTTGTATGTTCCTGAATGCAAAGTATAATTTAGAGGTGCAGTAAATGATCCCGCTTGTCCTGGACTTAGTGTAGACGATGATGGAGTTATGGATGTAGAATTTGCTACTTCTGTACCTGTATTTATATTATAAACAGCAATTGAAGATATTGTAAAAGTCACGCTAACTGTACCTGAATTTTGTATAGCGAATGAAAGTTTGTTGCTTTTGCCACCTATCCATGAAGCTGAAATAATACTCAGTTGGTTAGCTTGTTGAGATGCAACGCTAGCTGTAGATGCGCTTAAATATCCTGAAACAAAGTAATAAATTATAACACCTGCAGCTACTGTAATCACGATTAGAATCAATGTTGCAATTATTGGGCTTACTGCTTTCCTTTTATTTCTATATTTTATAGTTTGCATTCCCTAGTTCAATATTAATTCTAATATATAAATGTTTAATCATCAAACCTTTAATGAATTTATAAAAGTATTACTTACATATTACTTACGTAACACTATATAAAACTTCTATTTTAAAACATATTATAAGATTAAAAATCAATTTATATTATGCCAAAAGTTGCTGTTATTATGGGAAGCAAGAACGACTGGGAATACATGAAGGAAGCTTGTGAAGTTTTAAAATCATTCAACATAGATTTTGAAGCAAAGGTAGTTTCAGCTCATAGAACTCCTGAATTCATGTATGATTTTGCCAAAAAAGCAAAGGAGAAAGGATTTGAAGTAATAATAGCTGGTGCAGGAGGTGCTGCACACTTGCCTGGAATGGTTGCTTCATTGACCACTTTGCCTGTAATAGGTGTTCCTATTCCTTCAAAAAATTTAAACGGCATTGATTCATTGCTTTCAATGGTTCAAATGCCCTATGGAACACCTGTTGCAACTGTAGCTATAGGAAATGCAAGGAATGCAGCTTTACTTGCAATTAGAATATTATCTATAAAGTATCCTGAGTTAACTGATAAATTGGAAAAGTTCATTGAAGATATGAAAAATGAGGTACTTTCCACAAGACTTGAAGCTTAAAGTAGGAATTCTAGGTGCTGGACAACTTGGCTGGATGATGATTTTGGAAGGAAGGAAGTATCCTTTCAATTACTTTGTATTAGGAAATAAAGATGATCCTGCAAGAAAAGTAGCAGATAGATTCTTTACAAATGAAGAATACAGAAAAATGATAGATGAAAGCGATGTTGTTACTTTTGAATTTGAACATGTTCTGAATGAAGCTTTATTGTATGCTGAAGAAAAGGGAAAACTGTTGCCAAGATACAATTCAGTTGAATTGAAAATTGAAAGACATAAAGAAAAAGAATTCTATAAAATGAAGAACTTTCCTACACCAAGATTTTTTGTTGCAAACGATGGAAAAGAAGCTTTGGAAATATTAAGAAATGAATTCAATAACTTTGGAGTGATCAAAAGATCAATAGGCGGATACGATGGAAAAGGGCAGTATTTTATAAAGAATGATGTTGAAAGATTTGATTCAATAAAGGATATGAAAGAGAAATTCGTAGTTGAAGAGTTCGTTGAATTTGATTATGAAGCTTCGATTATAGCAACAAGCAACGGTAAGGAAGTAAAGTGCTTCGATCCAACTTATAACTATAATGAAAAAGGAATATTGGTCTACAATTATGGACCTCTTGAGAATAAAATTGTTTCTGAAAAAATGAAAGAAATTGCAAAAAAATTGGCAAAGGAGTTGAACTACATTGGAACTTTTGCAATTGAATTTTTTGTTAAAGATGATAATGTTTTAATAAATGAATTTGCTCCAAGAGTACACAATACAGGTCATTTTACCCTTGATGCAGCATATGTTTCACAATTTGAACAACATATAAGGGCAATAACGAATCTCGAGCTCGCCGAAGCAAAGATTTTAAAGCCTTCAGGAATGGTTAATATACTTGGAATAAACAAAATCCCTGAAGAAGTTCTTAAATATGGAAAAATGTATTGGTACGGGAAAGAAGAGGTTAGAAAAAGAAGAAAGATAGGGCATGTAAATGTTGTAGGAGATTCGATCGATGAAGTTAAGATGAAAATAGAAAAAATTATGAAAATAATATACAAAGATGAATTATATGAACTGTTGTAAAATTAATTAGTTCATTAAAAAAATTGATTTTGTATTTAATTTACACTATAGCAAATTGATTAATAATATATCAATTTTACTTATTACTATTACAGTGGTTAATTAAATTTGCTTCTAATAAATTCAACAATGTTATCTATAATTCTCTCTTTTACAATAGAGAAGTTGAACCAATTAAACAGCGATGGTTCTAGGTAGCATGCTAGAGCACATTTGTTGCAATTCTCAAATCTTGACCAGTCATATTTATTCCAAAGCTCAACAATATCAATTTGCCAAGCTTTATAGCTTCCGCTGTATTCATTTAATACATAGCATGGCATTACTATCCTTCCTTGGGGATCTATGTTTATTGTGAGCCAAGGTTTGCAACGCCATCTTATTCCACGATACCAGGAATTTATTATTGCTTCAAAATACCCCTTTGTATTAACTATAGGATAACCTTTCTTCTTCATTTAAAGCAACACTATTAAAGTCTCGTAAAGTTCTTTCTTTCCTGGAGCCATGGGCTCTGCAGTAGAGTAATTCTGACTTCTCCCCGCTATGAATGGCGAGGATTCCCCTCAGTTGATTCGTAGCTACATCTCGCATATGAGGGGCAGTCAAGAGGCTCAGAGAACCCCTCCCATTTAAATTAATTATAGCAATGATATCACGATCATTTTCATAACCACAATTGCATTTGAACCATCTATAGGAAACTTCATTCATTTTATTATTACATTTAGGACATTTAATCGAAGAATAAGCAGCGTAAACATATTTTACCAGCAAACCATTCTTCTTTGCTTGCCAATCAATCCAATATTGAATCTTTCTATATTGCATCAAGTAAAGTTTATTCCTAAACTTTTTAGGAAGTCTTTTAACATTCTTGATTAAGTTTCTTAAATTTTCTAGCTTGATAACATTAGCATTCATTCTTATAGCTTCGTTAATAACTCTTTTGCTAACTTTCCTAGCAAAATCTTCTGCAATTCTTTTAGCTTTTGAATGAAAAGACAAAATTCTTTTTTCAATGTTTCTATTAGATTTCCATATTTTTGGATATTTTATTTGTAATCTTTCTGCTAATGATTTGTATCTATGAATTTCATTAATACTCGTATTAATTTTAACAAAATTATTCTCATCTTTTCCTACTGTTATGTTCTGCATATTTATATCAACTGCTATGCTATCCTTAGGTTCAATTTTTTGAAAAAATTTCTCAAATGTTATTTTTAGAAATACCTTTCCATTGCGAATTACTTGCCTTGCTTCCTTCATTTTCCAAGATAAATATTCTTTTATGTTTCTTGGATACCCTAAAATTTTAAATTCTCCAAGCTTAGATATTTTAACTATCATTCTTTCAAAATCTACAGTATATGAGAACTTAGGAGTTAACCAAACTGTTGGTTTGTAAATTATAGGAAATCTTCCTTTATTAGGATTGTTATACCATCCTTTGTATATTGAAATTGCATTTCTATAACAATCTTGCGCTGTTTTTGAAGGAAGATTGAAACTCTTGAGAATATTATAGAGTTTTTTATGTATGATGCTTATTACATTGTTTTTGTTTGGATTAATTCTTTTTTCTTTTAACCAATACAAAACATATCTTAAAGCTTCTAAATAGCTTTTAGAAAAGACTAGGAGGGATTCTGATATTGCGATATTCATTGAAACAGTTGCTCTTATCGCATTATTCCTCCTAGTCATTGATCAATTTTAGAAAGTAAACATTTAAATTTATTCATGCCCCATTAAGGGCGAGGCTTTCAATTGTGTAACCATCCATTCGTAACAAGAGTAGTATGGAATCTAACATAACTTTCTCTTAGTATCTCAGGTATGTCACTTCGCATCAATGGCTCTCCTCCTTTTAAACCTATAAAGCATAAGTCAGCTCTTCTACATGTTTCAAGGACAATAACTTCTTTTTAATTCGTCAATAATTTTTATCTTTTATTTTGAAGAAAGAACGCATCAAATATTTAAGTCGCAAGAAAATATCAGCTTATGGCTACTATGACTAAGAGCTTTCTAACATTTATTTTCTTTAGAAAATCCCTAGCATTGCTTTTAGTTATCGCTATAATATATAATTATACCTATTCATTATATAAGAAATTTATTAAAAATATTCTTAATTAAAAATTAAATATAATTTAAGCATATTATTGATATGAATTTTCAATTAAAATGGATATTCTTTGATTTCGGTTCAACTATAGCTGATGAAAGCAAAGCAGAGGAAATATACTTTAAAGATATTTTAGAAGTATTCTCTAAGCATGGTATACATAAGCATTTTGAAGAAATTTTTGAGAGATCAAAGGGATTAATTGCAAATAGAAACGTTAAAACTCATAGAGAATTATTTAGTTTGTTATGCAAAGAACTAGGAATTCCAGAACAAGCTAGAGTTGAATTTTTGAATAAGTGGACCGCTGTTTATTACACAAAATTTTGGAAATTATATCCAGATGTTATAAACGCACTTGAGTATATGAATAATAAGTATAATTGTGCTATATTAGCAAATCAAGAAGCGTATGTAAAAAAGCTGATATACGATAGCTTTAAAATAGACAAATACTTTAAATATATTTTTCTCTCTGGAGAAATTGGTCTTCAGAAACCTGATTTGAGATTTTTCAAATTTGCTCTTGAAAAAGCAGGTTGCAAACCTCATGAAGCAGCTTATGTTGGAGATAGAATAGACTTTGATATAAGACCTGCTAAAGAAATAGGCATGCTTACATTTCTGATTAAAAGAAAAGCGCTTTTTAGTATATTGCAACCTATAGATGAAAGCGAAAAACCTCATTTCATTTTAAACAGTCTAGATGAAATTAAAAAGTATTTGTAACAGAATTATTTCTAAGAAAATATTTCAATTTGCTATTCAAAAATCCTTTCTCAGCATGTATAAAAATATTAAAATTTAATTTAATTGAATTATAATTTTATTCTGGATAAATAAAACATGATATGATAAATTATCTTTTGCATCGACAAACTATAAAATATTAGTAAAAAATTTTAAAAATAAATTTTTTGTTGTTAATAAAAAAATTGTTTCTTTAATCTACAAGTTAATTTCTAGGCTCGTACCGCCTTGCTTCGGTCAAAGGCCTATATAGCTGAATTTTGCCTCCTGGAGTATCTACCATTTGATATACTTTGTCAAACCATTCATCCCAAGCTTTTGAGTCACGCCACTTGTCAAATGTAGCAAAATTAGGTAGTTCCCACCATTCCTCGAAGTCAAAATTTCCTCCTCCAGCAACACTTCCAAAATCACCGATGTATTTTATTCCTAACTCTTTTTCCACATTTTCAATTAGTCTTTTAGCTTCATCAGATTTTAAGAAATCTATCCAGCTATTTCCTTTGCCTGGAAGTACATTGTATCTTACAACCCAATAGACTACCATACGCAGTTTCATAAATTCAAATATATATGTTTATGGTTTACTAAAAAAGTGTAAACCCACCAATTTTTTAATGTCAATAATTTTTTCAATGATATACATAAATCGTTTATTCTACTATCAGCGTTTCATATCCCCTAGGAAAATGATTTCTACATTGAATGTTTTAAGGATATCCCTTCATCAATTTATCTTCTTTGGTAAAAAAAGAAGAAATAAAAATGGACCATGTAAACATTATGTATGATTCAATTGAAGATGAAAAAATTGATACTGTTTTATATTTTTATACAGAAGAAAGTTAGATTTATAGAAAGAAAAACTTAAATTAAAATTAACATGTTAATAGGAATTTTGTATTTCAGTGACTTTGAATGGTATTTACTTCTCACCACAACTTATGTATGGTTCTTTTTAGAATTTATTCAACTTTTCATAATCCCCTCTGTAAGAAGGAGAAAAGCGATTAAAAAGGAGAGAAAATCGACCATTATATTAATTCTGGGAATAGCGTTAAATGTGTTTTTCATAGAATTCCTCGCATTCTATACGTATTACAGCGGTATTGGTTACTTAGGAAATACTTTGTATATAGGTCTAGGATTGGTTATTCTAGGAATAATAATAAGACAGTATTCAATTTACATTCTAGGCAAATATTTTTCTCCTCATGTTGAAATACAAAAAGAACACAAATTAATCGAAAAGGGTTTGTATAAATATATTAGACATCCTTCATACTTAGGCTCAATTATATCGTTGACAGGTCTTTCAATTGCTTTTGAATCATTATTGTCTCTTATTTTCAGTTTAATATTATCTTCAATATTCTATGGTTACAGAATTAATGTTGAGGAGAAAGAACTTATAAAAATTTTTGGAAATGGTTATTTAAATTATATTAAAAGAACAAAGAAATTGATACCTTTTCTTATTTGAATATTTAAATAGGGAAAATATTTTAACTATGTGAAAATAACTCTTCTTTTACCCCCAGGAGAATATCTGAAAAATCTAACGCAATTTATCACAGGATTTAAAGAGGAAGTATTTTTATTCACGGAATTAAACGAAGAAGCTTTGAAAACACTAGAAGAAACTGACATTTTAATTTCCACACCGTTCTTTCCACTTAGGAAAAATATTTTGGAAAGAATGAAAAATCTAAAGTTTGTTCAAGTTGCTAGCACAGGCTATGACCATATAGATGTAGATTATTTAAAGAGTAAGGGAATTATCGTATCCAACGTTCCTGATGCTAATGATGAAAGCGTAGCTGAATACGTTATTATGGTAGCATTAGCCTTTCTTAAGAGATTTGAATATTCATTAAATTCAACAAGGAAAGGAGAATGGGTTTTAGGTGAACTTGCAAACACAACATATGATTTGAAAGATAAGATATTCGGAATTTTGGGAATGGGAAGGAAAGGTAAAGCATTGGCAAAAAGGTTGATCAATTTTGAAGTTACAATAATTTACCATGATATAAGAAAACTGAATGAAGAGGAAGAAAATAAATTGGGCGCTAGATATGTTGAGTTGGAAAAACTATTCCAATATTCTGACATAATTTCGATTCATCTTCCTTTGAATGAAACAACAAGAAATTTGGTCAATATTAACTTACTTAAAATGGCAAAAAATAATTGCTTTATTATTAATACTTCGAGAGGAGAAATCGTAAATGTAAACGACATTATTGAAGCATTGAATAAGGGAATTATTGCTGGTTATGCAACAGATGTATATTCAAAAGAGCCGCCTGAGCCTGATGATCCTCTTCTAAAGCATCCTAAAGTAATAGTAACACCTCATCAGGCAGGTGTGAGTAAGGATGCAACTATGAGAATTGCGCAAAAATCATTTTCTAACGTGTTGCTATTCTTGCAAGGAGGAAAACCAATAAATCAAGTATGAAAGTATCGGAAGCTTTTTTTGATTTAGCTTATAATTTGAAAGTCAATAGAGTATATGGAAATCCAGGAACAACAGAGATTCCTTTGCTAAAATCTTTGAATGAAAAGAAAATTATGTATATACTAGCTTTACACGATGGGCTTTCAGTTGGAATGGCTGAAGGTGATTATTATTACTCAAAAAAAGCTCAAATTGTCAATTTGCATACTGTGTTAGGATTGGGTAATTCAATTTCTTTTTTATTCTCAGCACTAAAAAATAAAGTGCCTATGATCGTTACAATAGGCCAGCAAGATAGAAGGCATAGCTATTACGAACCATTATTATATGGCCCTAATGAAGAAATTGTAAAACCTGTTGTTAAAGAAGTCTTATGTCCATTTGTTGCAGAAGATGTTCCCAAGATGCTTATGCGTGCGCATAAAGTAGCAAACACGTATCCATACGGTCCTGTTGCTTTAATTTTACCCATGGACATGATGGATGAAGAATGTGGCAAAATAGAAAAAATAGAGACGAATGAATTTATTTTTGGTGATTATGAAGAAATGGTTAATGAGATAGCTGAAGAGATAAACTCTTCTAATAATGTAGCAATTGTAGTTGGACATGAAATAGAAATATTCGATGCAGAAAATGAATTGGTTGAATTTTCAAAAAAACTAAGAGCACCTATATACAAAGAGCCATTGTGCTCTAGAGGGGTAATAGATAATTCTAATGAACTATTCGTAGGAGAACTTTTACCAGCTTCATTAATGATAAATCAAGCCTTGGCGAATTATGACCTCATATTATTGATAGGTGGAAATTTTACACTTTATCCTTACTTTCCTTTTGAACTCCTAAAGGACAAAAAAATAATTGAATTGTCTTATGATTACAAAGAAACAACTAAAAATAATTGGAAAGTTTACATTTGTAACGTTAAGAACGTATTAAAAAAGTTATGCGATCTTGTTATACCAAAGAATTTTAAGAGAGATGAAATTAAAGAAATTAAGCTATTTTCAAAGGCAGCTACTGTGAGAAATCAAATGGGAATTGAATATTTATTTTATAGAATTTCTAAATTCATTAAAGATGAAACAATATTCGATGAATCAATTTCAGCTACAATGACTCTAAAGGATTATTTGCCAATAAAACCCAAAAAATATTTCGCAGCTAGAACAGGCCACTTGGGCTGGGCAATGCCTGTTGCTACAGCTTATGGTATTGTAGGTGGCGATGCAATCGCAATTATAGGTGATGGAAGCTTTAATTACTCATCTCAATCTTTATGGTCAGCAAAAAGATATAATGCTAACACATCTTTTATAATATTAGATAATAGAGGATACGGAATTTTAAAAAGCTATTCGTTAGCTAGATATCCTGAACTGCTCGAATCCGATTGGTTAAGTCCAGAAACAAATGCTGAAAAAATTGCAAATAGCTATGGTATAGAAGCGAAAAGTGTAACAACGCCTGAAGAGCTTGATAATTCAATTTCTTGGGTATTAAACAATAAAGAACCTAGATTACTAAGAATAGAAATAGACCGTAGTATTCCCAAATTGTTTTAGATTTACATAATAAAGTTAATATCCATAAAAATGGACCGGGAGGGATTCGAACCCTCGACCTTCCGCGTGCAAGGCGGATATTCTACCACTGAACTACCGGCCCATATAATATTTTCTAATAAATGATGTTATTAAAAAGAATTAATTTTTGTAAATACACTTTTTATAATGATGCCAAAAGAAAGAAAAAGAAAAGGATTATTTGAAGATTTATTTGAAGATTTATTTTCAGAAGGCTTTGATTTTGAAAATCTTAATAAATTGGGAGGAGGCTATTCTATAAGCATTTCGCAAATAGGGAATAAGACGCAAATACATGTTAAGGCTGACAAAAATGTAGATGTTCAAAAACTAAGAAAAGAATTAGAAGAACAGTATCCTGGTGCAGAAATATTCATTGAAGGAGGTAAAATTACTATTGAAGAAGAAGAAAAAAATCAAGAAAAATCTACTCATGAAATACAAACACCAAAACCAAGAAAATCTCTTATCGAGGTAATTGATGAAAAGAAATTGGAAGAAGAATAATAGATATAAAGAAAATTCAATAATATCTTTTAATAAAGGGCCCGTAGCTCAGCATGGTTAGAGCACCCGGCTCATAACCGGGGGGTCGTGGGTTCAAATCCCACCGGGCCCAATTAAATGAAAATTTCTATATTATTCCCATCAAAATCTTTTAAAACTATCCCTTTATATGAATCAATCGGGAAAATTAAACGATTTTCATAACTATATTTAATCTCGTTTAAATGATTTATCAATGAGTCAAGTGATAATTCGTTTGGCAACTTAAAAGAAAAACTTATCAAATTAACACATTCTGATGGTGTAGCAGGAGCGTCTTTACCTGCCCATATGTTTGCACCTATATGATGATGATAACCACCTGCTGACATGAAAATAGCCCCATAGTAACGTGATGTAATATCCAAGCCTAAAACTTCTGTGTAAAATTTTTCAGCTTTATACAAATCAGATACATGAAGATGAATATGACCTATCAAAGTTTCATTAGGTATCGAATAAACATTACTAAATTCTTCTTTCTTTGAATGGCTTAGCTCGGATAATAAAGATTCTATATCTAAAGGTAAGGTATTCATAGACAATTCACCGTTTATAAATTTCCATTCATTCATAGGTCTATCAGAATAAATCTCTATACCATGACCATCAGGGTCAATTAAATATAAAGCCTCACTTACCAAATGATCTGACGCTCCTTCAAGAAACCATTTTTCAATTAAGTTTTTATACATCATTGCTAGGTGTTGTCTATTTGGAAGCAAAATTGCAAAATGATACAATCCCCTTGTATTAGACGGCTTAGGTTTTGCACCTTTTTGTTCCTTTAAAGCTATTAAAATTTTATCTTCATTGGTACCTAGTAGTGCAATGTTTGAAAATTTTTTAATCAACTTAAAACCGATTATTTTGGAATAAAAATAAATCGATTTTTCTAAGTCAGATACACTTAAATAAACCCAGCCAATCTTTGCTTCTGGACTAAGTTTAAAACTCATTATATGAAAATCACTTCAAGTAAAAATGATAAATTTTTATGTTTAATCTATTTAAACGATCTAAGACCAGTTTTTGGATCATACCTTCTTTCTAAATTTGTATCTGGAATTTCTATTATTATAGCCTCTCCAGCAAATGTAATACTTTCTGGAAGCAAATGCCCTCCATAAACTTTACTATCTCTATCTCCAACATTTACATGACAATGAATAAATATTTCATTAGATTCTAAACTTATATTTCCAACTAAGCTAGTTATTTCTACCTCCTTATTTATTTCTATTTCTTCATATTTCTTATCCTGTTGATTAAAGTAAGCTAATTTTAGCTTCTTAAAAGATCCTAAGCCAAAGAAAAAACCTGCTCTAATGTTATTGTTCTTTGAAATTATCCTAATCTGTTCAAATATATCTTCTCCTTCATTGAATTTTATGACATGTACTTTTATATTACTAGAACTTGCTATTAATGACATATTAAGATATAATATATTAATTCTTAATTAATTGATCATCTAACTTCAAAATTATATTTTCTTCTTTGATCAATCCTTTTAAATAAAAAAGTAATTGGACACAGGCGGAGCCTTTTTCAGCGATAGGTTTTAGAATATTAAAATCTTTTGTCCAAACTTGGTCTTCATATTTATTTTTTATAAACACATTTGGTTCTCCTGAGATAACTTTTGCTTCATATAAAAGTAAAATTAACTTATAATTTGGTCTTTCTTGATAGATAGCCCCAAGAAAAGATACAGGCTCTATTTTGCATGCTAATTTTTCAAAACCTAATCTTTCCAGAGCTTTTTCTGGCAGTTCAAAAGGCTTAATTGTTATAGCAGGCAACCCCCAATAGCCAGGGTGTTCTGTTTCGTTCTTAGACCTTTTAACAACGAATATTTCTTCTTTATCGTTTTTTATTAACGCCGCAACTGAATATTTAAACATAAATAATAATTCATTAAAAAATATTATATTCTGGGGATGAAGACACCGTCCCAGGATGATACATGATTAACTCGCGACGAACAGACCCTACCTAACTAAAGGATATTCTTTTAAAAAAGTTCTCTTAGTAAAAAGGTAATAAATTCCAATCAGAAGCCAAATTATTATCCATTTCAGATAACCTTCTCTTTCAAATCTTCTGAGAGAAGCTATTGTATAGCAATTTTTCATTAGCTTTATTTTTCCAAATTTAGAAAGTCTTAAACCTAAGTCTACATCTTCAAATGCGCTTAAGTTTTCATTGAAACCGCCTATCTTGTTGAAATATTCTTTTTTAACAATAATACTACATTCACCTGATGTATGAGGAAAATGAATAAGAAACATAATTCTAATGAAAAGGTTCCAAAGCAGAGAAAAAATTCTAGCCTTTAATGTGTTCTCATATGGTTTTATTAATCCACATGCAGCAATTACATTCTCATCATTAAATGCTTCTAACATTTTTTTTAACCATTTTTTTTCAAGAAGTACGTCAGCGTTTATGAAAGCTATTAATTCATCATTCGTTGCACTAGCTCCAATATTCTTCCCTTGAGCGATGTTAGATTTCTTCACGATAATAATATCTGCAAATCTTTTAGCAATTTTAACTGTTTCATCTGTTGATTCAGCATCGACTAAGATTATTTTTTTTCTAATAGTAGGGTCTTGATTCTTTATTGATAAGCATGTATATTTTATGTATTTTTCCTCATTCTTTGTAGTTATTACAAAGCTTATACTTTTACTCATCAATATAAATATCTTCCAATGTAAAATGTAAAAAATGTAAATAATGAATCAAACCAATACGAGTAATTTGTAAATAATAAAGTGCTCCTTACAGGATCAAAAACTAAAGTTTTTTCCTTAATATCTTGCTCAAAGATAGATTTTATAATTGGATAAGATAAACCGAAGCCGCTATTGTACTCATTCAAAATTAAAACTTTTTCGACCTCATAATCTAACGCTTGTATTCCTTTAAGAGAATATTTGAATACATCTTCAGATGAAATTTTTCCATCCTTTGTTATTATTTTTATTCTTTCACAATTTAAATCAACTTCAATTCCTATATCTGCTGAATAACTATTGAATAAATAATCAGTTAAATTATTCTCAATTCCTGCATCATATGCGTTATTAAATCTCTCTAAAGCGTTTAATGTTGTAACTTTATAAAAGAAATCTCTTAACAAATATGGAAATATTCTATAAATGGGACTAAAATTAAGATTAATGACTATACTCATATTTGATTTTGTTTTAATTACTCTTTTTAATAGAAGTTTAATATAAGTTGATATAATATCTGAATAATCAAATTTTTGTGAAGAACCTATTTCATTCCAGTTCTTAATTTGAATTTCTCTTTTCGAAAAAGTTATACCTTTTAGTATTTTTCCCTCCTTTGAAAATACATAAAATTCTTCATTTTCTGCAGAATTAGTAAACAATACGCCAACATCTGCAATCGTTCTTTTAATTGTGAAGGAAAAAATAGATTTAGTTATGCTATCTACATCTATTACATTTATACCATATGAAAGTAATGAAGATGCAAAAAAATTTTTGTTAATGTAACATTTTGAATTTCCATCATAACCTAAAATTACATATTTTGCTCCTATGTTAACAATATAATTTATTAGATTATAATATTCAGTTTTCATTGTTGACTATTTCTTTTACAATAATTTTGCTTACATCCAATTTCGCAAATTCATTAAGAACGGTATTAGTTGTAACTAAATCTTTTATATTTGCTTCCTTCAATTTTTTTAAAGCATCATTAACAAACAATCCATGCGTTGCTGAAACATAAATGTCTTTAACACCTCTCTCCTTCAAGAGATCGATTGTTTCAAGCATTGTATTACCTGTGCTTATTATATCATCTATTATTATAACATTCTTAGATTTTACGTCAACAGAAATATCACTAATCTTTACATGCGAACCGTCTAGCCTTTTCTTCTTTGTATAACCTGCAATTAAATTTAGTTCGTTAGCCAATCTCTTTGCTATATCAAAAGAACCCTCGTCAGGACTTATTACAACAAAATCTTCACGGTTCTTAAAACTCCTAAAATAATCAGCAAATAAATTAACACATGATAAATTTATTATATTGAATTTGCTAATTATCTCGCTTTCTCCCCTTATATGAACATCGAAAACGAAAGCTTTTTCAATTCCTGAATTAAATAATGTTTTAACTATAATTGATTGGCTTATAGCTTCGCCTTCTTTTATTCTTCTATCCTGCCTTGCATATGCTAAATAAGTAAAGAAACAAACTAAATTTTTAGCGCCTAAATCTTTCAAAGTATATAGAGCAAGAATAGTTTCTACAAACTTTTTGTCAGGATTATCAAACATCGATTGTATAACATAATTGGGTATACCTTTTTCAATAGGGATTCTTATATATTGCTCTGAATCAGGAAAAAATTTTAATTCTACACTGTATACATTAGCATCAATATTGCTTTTATAGAATTCCGTTTCAAGGTACTTATGTAAATGTTGGGCTCCTGATAATAAAATTATATTTATCATAATACTAAAAATTTTTAATAATATTTAAGCAAAGCTAAGAAAGTTGTTTATAGAATTTTACTGTATAATTCGGTTTTATCGATTGAATTATTAATGATAAAGGGCTTTCCTCTTCATTCTTAAAACCAAAAATTTTTACAGTGTTATCTTCAAATTTTAGATAATGATCCAAATCAAATTTTAGTAAAGGTTCTTTTTCAAAAATCAGTCTGAAAGTAATTTTCTTTGAAATTAATTCATTCGATATTTGCAGTAATAAATCTTTCAAACCTTTTGAAATTTTAACTTTTGATTTCTTTGCTAGCTTTTTAACATCCTTAGCATCAGTTTTAGCAATTCCTTTATAAGGTTGGATAATTAAACCCTTTTCATTAAATTGCACCTCAAAACTTTTCCCTCCTTCAATAAATTCACTTATTTCCTTAACTGACATTCAAATGTTATTTATGCTATATCAGTATAAATTTATTAATCTTAATCGCATTCAAAAAATCTAAAATATTTCAATGTAAAATATAATTTGAATTGAATAAAGATCCAAGAAAAATATTAGAAATTATATCTGAAGAAACTAGATTTGAAATACTAAAAATACTTTCATCCAAGGGAAGATATTTAACCGTTGCAGAGATATCGGAAATGCTTTTAAAAGATAAGAAAACTATTGATAAACATCTCAGGATTATGCTTGAATATAATCTTCTAGAAAGAAAATATTTAGAGACTGAAAAGGCTTATGGTTATTATATAACAAGCTTTGCTTCATATTTGCTAAATTCAATACTTAGAGCTTTTGAAACGAATATTGTTTCTCCCTCACAATATTTTGAAGGTAAAGAAGAAATTAAATTAAAGAAAAAAAGATTCTTAAATTCTTATCAATTATTAGGAATATTCTTAATTTTTATCGGATTTTTTATATCGTTCGGATCAAGAATTAATTTGATACCTACTGGTAATGAAGTAGCAAAATTTATATCATTAATTTTATTTACGTTGTTAGGTTTATATTTTATCATTCAAAAAAGAGATGGCAAGTAATAATAAAAAATTTTTAAAAGAAATTGCCATTACATTGATTGCTGTTGTAGCAACCTACGTATTTTTTACGTATGGACTTCAAGTTGTATTGGGAACAAGCGTGCCTGTTGCTGTCGTAGAAAGCAATAGTATGTATCCTACCCTAAAAGTTGGTGACATAATAATAGTGAAAGGAGTTGAACCTAGTCAAATAAGAGTTGGTGACATAATTGTTTTTTCTTCAAAAGAAGTTTATCCTGGTATTACTGTTGTGCATCGTGTAATAGGAATTTATTATGAAAATGGTGAATACATGTTTAGAACAAAAGGCGATAATAACCTACTTCCTGATCCTTGCTGTGTCTTAGGTAATGAAGTAAAAGGAATAGTTATTTATGATATTCCTTATTTAGGATACGTTACTATCTTCTTTCAAAGTTATCCTTCATCATTTGTTTTTCTATTATTAATATTGGTTATAGTTTTAGCTTTAATACCTACAAAAAGAAATAAGGAATAATATAGATATTATTTATATATAAAAATACTTTTTATAATGTAAAATGGTTAATTCAAAACCGAAGTATAAATACGAAATTCAGAATGTTGTTGCTTCAGTTTCATTCGGACATCCTATAAATCTGCAACAAATAGCTACAGTAATGGAAGAAGCTATAGAGTATAGACCTGAACAATTTCCTGGATTAGTATTTAGATTGAACAAACCAAAAACTGCGACATTAATTTTTGGCTCGGGAAAAATGGTTTGTACAGGTGCAAGATCTGAAAAAGAAGTTTATAAAGCTATTGAGAATATTATAAACAAACTTAAAAGTAAAGGTATAAATTTGTCTCCTAACCCAAAAATACAAATTCAAAATATAGTAGCAAGCGCTCAATTAAATGCGGAAGTAAATTTAGAAAAGGCTGCCTTGCAATTAGATAACACTATGTATGAACCGGAACAATTCCCAGGTTTAATATTTAGGTTGGATAATCCAAGAGTTGTTTTGCTAATTTTCAGCTCTGGGAATATGGTTTGTACAGGTGCTAAAAGAGAAGAGGACGTAAGAGTTGCTGTTGAAAAAGTTTATAACACATTAAAAGAAATAGGGGTATTATTCGAATAAACTGTAATTACTGTATGATGAGATAGGGATTAATAAAATCCATAGAGTTATCAATACAGTGTAAATAATTTTCCTTTTTCTATCCAAATTACTTACTATATTAAAAGGTTCAAATCTAAAAAATAAAAGTAAATATAGCCCTAAAAAAGCTAAAAAATATAATTGAACAAATATGAAGATGAACAATGCAATAATATTAAAAAAATTATAATATATTTTCTTTGTACCAAAAAAAGAAATTGATAGAAATCCTCCATCCAATTGAGATAGAGGTGATAGGTTTATAAAAGTTAACATAAATCCAACCAGAGAAATTATGAAGAATGGATGTAATAGAATTACATAATTGTTAGGCAAAATTAATTTAAAAATTAAATAGAAAATTAATGGCAAAGGAAAAGGATAATTTGTCTTGGTTAGGCTATAAATAGATACAACTTTAGAAAGCATTAATCCGAAAACGCTAAAAAATAATGTTGGTATTAGCATAAACATTATCCCTATAAACGAAAAGTCAAAAGTTTGAATTCTATCAATGAATATTTCTCTTAATCTAGGAATGATTCCATAAGTTCCGTATAATGGCGCTGGTAAAAAGATAGGAAACGAATTTTTAACATGATTCAATTTTTCTGCCACAAAATGCCCCAATTCATGAAAAAGAAGTATTAATGATATCCCAAAAATAAATAGAATTGTATCATAAAAATTGTTTACATAAATATAATAATAAGAAGTAAAATAAATTGAAACTAGAGTTACAATGAATGAAATAAAGCTTAATGATAAAGGTATGAAAACGTTTAGATTTGCACTACTATAGTCTTTGTAGACAAAGTATGCAAATTGAGAAGATGAGTCACTAATAGGATTTAATCTAACTATATAACCTAATTTTCTACATTCATAGAATAATTTCCTAAACATTTTATAATCAATTTTTCCAGCATTGCTATGAATAACTAACCTATCACCGATTCTTTCGTAAAATGATATTGAATCATACTTTTCAATTGTTTTAATTATATTGTTTTCAATATTCATGATACTATTAATATATAGAATTGTTCATTATTTTAATGAATAATGGAAGTTACTGAATTCAATGTTAGAGAAGTTAAAGAGGAGGAAATTAAAGATGTGGTTGAGATAAATCGAAAGTCTTTACCTGAAAACTACTCAATTGATTATTTTTATTATCATCTGCGAGAATTTGGTGACTTATTTCTTGTTGCATCCATCGAAAAGGAAAAAAAGAGAACGATAGCAGGTTATAGTATGAGCAGAATTGAATTTGGATTATCTAACTTTTCTTTTTCTTTTGTAAGGAAAGGACATATCATCTCAATAGCAGTTTTGGAAAAATATAGAAATAAAGGAATAGGTTTTTCTTTAATGAAGGAAACGTTAGAAAGAATGAAGAAAGCTGGCGCAAAGGAAGCATATCTAGAGGTAAGGGTAACAAACTATCCTGCAATTCATTTATATAAAAAATTAAATTTCGTAGTAATAAACAGAATAATTTCTTATTATAGCGACGGAGAAGATGCTTACGTAATGGCTGTTAACTTTAGAAACCAAAGTAACTTAAGTTAACATTTTTGATAGAACTTCTATAATAATTGCAAGTAAAACAGCTCCTATGACAAACCTTTTTCCCTTATGAGGTTGCAATCCTGAGGCCCATAAAATTAATCCTACCAATCCTACAATTATATATATTATTCTTCCCAAAAATATCAAGAAATTTACAATTTCATGTAATAAATAATTACCAAAGTCTTGAGCTTGATTAAAACCTTGATTGAATAAATTCTTAAGCCATTCAAAAGGATCTTGGGTAGTATTGTTGTAAGAATTCTGACCATATATTGCAGGAATACTTAGAAGAATAAATGAAATAAATAATACGCATAATAGTAAAGGTTTCATCAAACAAATTTTATTTTTTGATATTTATCCTACTTCTTATTTATGAATAGATTAATTGTAGAAATTATAAAAGGTAGTATTACAAAGAAAATAATCAAATAAACATTATCAGACTGGAATAGATCGTTTCTCAGTATCAATGTATAATAAAACATAATACTTAAAGTAATTACAAGTACGAAGGCTGTAATCATGAATACAATTCTCGCTGAATGTGAATTATTCATTTGTTATAATAATACATTCTAATAAGATTTAAATAACTGACAGATTCATTTATCTTATTTAGATATGTCAGCTCAACAAACTCAAGCTGTTCCCTTTTTGGTTCTAAAGGAAGGAACAAAAAGAACACTTGGAAGAGAAGCATACGAAGTAACAATTAACGCTGCAAAAGCACTTGCAGAAATATTAAAGAGTTCACTTGGACCAAGAGGAATGGATAAAATGCTCCTTGATAGCTTAGGTGACGTAACAATCACTGGCGACGGAGCAACGATCTTAAAGGAAATGGAAGTTCAGCATCCAGCAGCTAAAATGCTTGTAGAAGTAGCTAAAGCACAAGATTCGGAAGTAGGGGATGGAACTACAACTGTAGTAGTATTGGCCGGTGAACTTTTAAAGAAAGCAGAAGAATTACTTGTTCAAAATCTACATCCAATCGTAATAATAGACGGATATAGAAAAGCATTAGAAACTGCCATAAAAGAAATTGATAAAGTTGCAATTAAAGTCGATAAAAATGATGTAGAGACACTTAAACGTGTTGCTGCAACATCTATGTATAGTAAATCAATAAGTGAATACAAAGATAAGCTGGCTGAGCTAGCTGTCAAAGCATGCTTGCAAGTACTTGAAGAAGTTGATGGAAGACCTAAAGTTAACCTAGATTATATAAAGGTAGAAAAAAGGAAAGGTAAGTCATTAGATGAAACTCAACTGATACAAGGAATTGTAATCGATAAAGAAGTTGTTCATCCAGGCATGCCTAAAATGGTCAAAAATGCAAAAATCGCAGTAATAAATTCACCTTTAGAAATTGAAAAAACAGAGATATCTTCAAAAATTAGTATCACTTCTCCAGAACAAATGAAAGCATTCTTAGATGAAGAAACTAGAATACTAGCTAAAATGGTGGACAAAATAGCTTCTGTTGGCGCAAATGTTGTAATTTGCCAAAAAGGAATTGACGATACTGCACAGTTCTTACTGAAAAAGAAGAATATATTAGCCGTAAGAAGAGTCAAAGAAAGCGATATTGAAAAGATTTCTAAAGCAACAGGCGCAAGAATTATTACAAATCTTGATGATATGACAGAAAATGACTTAGGTTATGCGGATCTTGTTGAAGAAAGAAAAGTCGGTGAAGAAAGAATGCTTTTCATAGAAGGTTGTAAGAATCCAAAGGCCGTTACAATATTGATAAGAGGAGGTTCAGAATTGATCGTTGATGAAGCAGAAAGAGGATTACATGATGCATTGTTTGTAATTAAGAATGTTCTTGAGACAGGTAAGGTTGTTGCAGGAGGAGGAGCAATTGAAACATGGTGTGCACTTAAAGTTAGGGAATTTGCAGAAAGCTTGCCTAGCAAAGAGCAGCTTGCTGCAATAAAATATGCAGAAGCTTTAGAAGTGATTCCATCAATTTTAGCTGAAACAGCAGGTATGGAGCCATTAGATACTATTGTTAACTTAAGGTCAATACATGCCAAAGGGAATTATTACTACGGTGTTGATGTATTGAATAATAGAATAGAAAATATGAAGGAGCTTGGTATCGTAGATCCTGCAAATGTAAAGGTACAAGCCATAAGAGCAGCAACAGAAGCTGCGATTATGCTATTGAGAATAGATGATATAATATCAGCTTCACCACCAAAAGAGAAAGAAAAAGGTGAAGGACCGAAAGTACCTGAAGAATATTGAAGATAATAAAGAGGAAGACACTGAAAAAGAGGAAATATCCGTGATTTGGAGAAAATACAGTGGGCCACAATGGTTAACCAAGTATGAAAAAGCTAAAATATTAGGAATAAGAGCTAGACAACTATTGGAAGGAGCCGAACCACTAATTAAAGTTCCACCAAACTTAAAAGACCCTCTTAAAATAGCAGAATTAGAATTGCAGGAAAATAAGTTGCCTTTTTTAATAAAAAGAGTTCGTGGAGAAGCAGAAGAATATACACTAAGCCTAGAAGAATTTAAATCCGCAAAAGAAAAAAGTTGGCAAAAGGATATCGAATAACTACTGAATATTTATACTTTTATTATCCGTAATTTTTATAGTTATCTCTTCACCGATATCTGGTTTTTTCTCTAGTTTTTCCCATTCTTCTTCTTTTAAAATTAGTACCATTCTTTGAAACATACCTGTTTGAAATGGAAGAATATTCCTAACCATCTGCTGAAAAACGGGTATCATTGATTGTAACGGATCATCACTTCTGCCAATTACTGCAGGAGGATTACCTCTTTCCTGAGCGAATTCTAACCTAACATACCATTCATTATCCTCCTTGAACATTGATTTTGATACTAAAACTGCCTTTACAGTAACATCCATGATTCCTTTTTCTATTGTGTAATATAAAAACTAATTTTTTTATTTTTTTAAAAAAATGAAAGATACATTTATAAATAAAAAAGCTTTAAATAAATAGACATATAGGTGATATAAACATGGTTGCTGAAAGTAAAGGAGAGAAAAGCCAAAGTGAAGCAGTTCCAACAATTTCAGGCGAACAAGCTAGAAAAAGGCCTACTACACCAATTCCAGAAAATACAGTGCTTATCGGTAAAAAACCAATAATGGGATACGTTGTTGCAGCTTTAATGCAATTCCAAAGAGGAGCAAATAAAGCTGTTTTAAAAGCTAGGGGAGGAAATATTTCTAGAGCTGTGGATGTAGCAGAAATTTTAAGGAATAAATTCCTACCTGGTTCGCTTGTTGTTTCAAAAATCGAAATAGGAACTGAAAGAGTGGGAGAAGGAGAAAAAGCCAGAGACGTATCAGTAATCGAAATCCAATTAGAAAAGGTAAAGTAAACTAGCATAGCAGTTCTAAAAAATTTTTTCTAATTTTTATGCTAAATTATTTTATTAATTTGAAAAAAGGTGTTTTTGGAACTTTATTAATGCTAATAATAATACCTTTAAGTCTTTTACCATTTTTTAATACTGGTGTAAGGTTTGGAAGTTTTAGCTATATCGACCCAATCTTTTTTCTTCCTTTTCTTATTACCCCATATCTTAATAAGCACAGTGTTATTATAGGGAGTTTTTTAGGAAGCCTTTCTTATAGTTTGTTGATAAATTCAAATATTTTACTTGGATTATTTTTCTCTATAATTTTTACAGCTTCGTTTTTTTTATATTCTATATTTTTCAAAAGCGAACCTGAAAAAATACAGCATTATATTTCAAATTCCATTATTCTTGTTATTGTTTTAACCCAAATCAGTTGGCTAGTTTCTTTTATAAAAGCAGCTTTAGGATTGGGCAATTTTTATTCATTTTTAGAAGGATATTATTTCTTTGGTGGCTTAATTTCTTTTATTTTAATTAATTATATTACTATTGCTTATGGTGTAAAATTAAATAGTATTCTTTATTTTTTGAGAAAATGAATTACTTAAAATATTTACTTAAATGAATATTAAATAAAATGGAAGAAATAAAACCAGTTTATTCGGTTAGAGTGTCCACATTGTCGGATATAGCTAGGTTTGCAGCGTTAATGATATCATTGGGACAACCTGCATATATTGTCCACTTTAATTATAACGGAGAAAAATACTATGGATTGCTAGCAATATATCATGATTATTTTAATTTAAAAGGCGTTCCAATATTCTATTATCATGTTGGAAATGAAGAAGGTAAATATTTGCTTATAAAAGTAGATGAAACAGGAGAGCAAGTTTTATTTTCTGATAGAACAAGAAGCGGTTGGATATCTATACCAGTAATTTCACTAAAGGAAAAGCCAAATTTTATACAGGTTTAAATTTATTCAAAGATAAAAATATACCAGATTTAAGCTTTTTTAAATTTTCCAAACCTTCCGAAACATAACCAATCTTTTCTAAATAATCAGTTTCATTATCGAAATAAATTGTAATTGCTTTTTGAACAGGATCGTAACTTATATCACCTGGAGAATGAGAATAAACTTTTCTTACTGCTGATGCGGATATGTTTATGTTTAATAATAATTTGTTTCTAAGTATCAATGTAAACGCTTTAATAGGTAGATTTCTGAATATTCTTTCAATTAAAATTGGACTGAGATGCCTTACTAGTGTAATCTTAGATATCTGATTCTCACCTTCGTAAATACCTATTTCATATACCTCAAAATCTCTAAAATTCATAATAATTTACCAAAATTGCTTTAATGATATAGTTATATTGTTCAACACAGGTTAAAAAACTTTTCAGTTCTTGAAAACATTTGTTTATAATGGCATCTATAATTTTATAATCTTTAAAAACACCTCTAGAAGCTTTTATTAATATTGCTGATTCTTTTGTTGTTAATCCGTAAGAGAAATAAAGTAATTTTTGCAGATTTCGCTTTTTTACTTTATATCCAAATATTTCACTTAAGCAATTAATTAAGAAATTCGCTTTTAGAATAATTTGTATTCTTTCAAGTTTGATACTTTCGGTCTTCACTCCACTTTTGATTTATATTTTGGTATTTAAGCTCCTCAACATCTAGTTCAACTTTTTTATCTTTCACGATAAGAAAACGACCATTGATAATTTTTATGTAATGCCATGATGTATCATGTTCAACTCCTTTTAACTTTCTAATTCTAATTTGCTTTACAAGAGAACCTTTCTGTAAGTAATATGGATCATATCTTAAATCTACAATACCGTCAACATGATACTCAATTATTTGCTCAAGTTCTTCATAGGGTCTTATTCCAAAGTGAAAAGAAGTGAATACTGGAATGTATCTCTTTTTGCAGAATTCATATCTAATACATTTAATAAAATCTATTGAAGAATTTAAATCAAATCTAGATGCAAGGTCTGTAAATGAGTCAATGAAAATTGCTGCTTTAAATGAGTTATTAAGAACATTTTTTGTAACATTAGATATACTAGTCATTATTTCTTGCCAATTAGAAGGATATTGTATATAGACGATAGGTAAATTATTCCCATTATTACTATTCAAATTCAAATTTAGTTTATAAGAAAAGCAATCTATAAAGAATAACCTATTCTTTTTAAGAAAATTTTTAACATTTAAACTAGCTAATTGCATATTTTGATACACTGATAGTGGATGTTCATCAGCGCACAAGTAAATACAACTAAAACCTCTTTTTAATAAGCTATAGCAAATATTTTGAAGAATTAAAGATTTAGAAATTCCACCTTCTCCTGATATTAGTATAAGAGAATTTAAAGGAAAAGGGTCACTTAAAAATCCATCAAATAAAATTATTTTTGATTTGATTTTTGGGACTTTTAAATTGGAAAAATTCACTATTTTTGAGCCAAATTCCATTAAAAATATATCCAAAAATAAAAATGATAACCCTTTTAAATAATTTTCAAGAGTAATACGTAGGTCATATGAGAATTATATCTGTTAAATTACCTGAGAACTATATACAAAAAATGGATGAATTAATAAAAGAAGGAAGATTTACAAATAGAAGTGAACTAATAAGATACGCATTATTAGATTTGTTTAGAAGAGAAGAAAGTTATAAGAAGTCTATACAAAGCAAGATTTTGATCGGCCCTTAGTTCTTATATAGAATAGAGTAAGTTTTCTTGTCCATCCCACAAACCAAAATAGGCTTAGCGTATTTAGTAAAAAAAGAAAGTATTTCATTGGAAGGATCGTCTAAAAATAAACCATCTACATACATAAATTTATCCCTTATAGTATCAATGTCAAAAATTTTGCCATTAGTGTATCCAATAATTATTAATCCTACATTTTCTTCTTTGACTTTATTGATAATATATTCAGCTTGTATAAAATTAGGCTCAACGATAAAGGCTGAAAACCCAAATTCCATCATTAAATTTAGTAATTTCAAATTTATTAAATCTGCATGAAAAGGTAGATATGCTAATGAAAGGAGATTCTTTCTATACAAATCTGCATTTATATTACTAATATATTTTAAGCCGAATCTAAGTAAAGTCTCTAAACCAAAAATTATTCCGCATGAAAAAATCAAATCAATTTTTTTAAAATGTTCTAGGAGATCTTTCTTTTTCTTAAAATAAGGCATAAAATATAGTTTCATACCTTTTCTTGAAAATTTTATTAAATCTCGGATTAAAACCATATCAGTTTTAATTTCCTTTTAAAATATTATATTGTTGAGTAGAATTGGAAAGTGAAAAAGATAAATTAGATAGATTAAGATTCTTAGAAAGTATTGGAAGAAATCCTCTCATTACTAACATTACTTCTCAATATGAATTAGAAATAGTAAAAAGAATTGTTAGCATGGATAAAAAATTAGACCTAATACTGAAGAAAATTGAAGAATTAGAAAACGAGTTAAAGAAAAAAGGTATTATATGAATAAATTTCTTGTCGCTCAATGTCCAAGATGTGGAGAGATTCAAGCATTTTATTCTACATATAAAATGAAATTATGTAATAGATGTGGAACTAAATTCAGTATAGATAAATGCAAAAAATTTGGTATATATGAAAACCATAAATTGGCAAGCGAGATCGTTAAGAAATTAAAATACACATATAAAGATGGACAATACAGCTATTCATGAAGGAGATTATGTTCTTTTCATTTTAAACGAAAGAAAAAATTTCCTAGTAAAAGTCAATAGAAATGAAAGATTCCACACGCATAAAGGCTATATAGATTTAAATGATGTTATAGGAAAAGAATACGGTTCATTGGTAAAGACTAGCAAAAATATAGAATTCGTCCTAGCTAAACCTACCATTGCTGATTTTATTAAAAAGATTCAGAGAAAAACACAAATTATTTATCAAAAAGATGCTGCTTATATTCTGTTTATAGCTAACGTAGCTAGTGGAAAAAATGTAGTGGAGATTGGAACAGGTAGTGGTGCCTTGACAGCTGCTTTAGCTTATTATGTAAAGCCCACAGGCCATGTTTACACTTATGATATAAATTTAGATTTTTTAGAACTTGCTAAAAGAAACATAGAAAAGATAGGTTTAAGTGAATATGTAACATTCAAGAATAAAAATCCAATTGAAGGTATAGATGAAAAAGATATGGATGCTACTATAATCGATATAGGAAATCCTTGGGATGTTATTAAACCTGCATTCAATTCTCTTAAAAATTCTGGAATTTTAGTATGTTTTTGTCCAACGATTAATCAAGTAGAAAAAATATGCAGTGTTTTAAAAGAAAATAGTTTCAGAGATATTCACGGAATAGAGTTAATTGAAAGAGAATATCAAGTCGAAGCAGGAAAAATTCGACCTAGAACGTTGATGATTGGACATACAGGATATATAGTATATGGAAGAAAATCATTTTCATGATTTACAAAACAATATAAATTTAATCTCCATTTATTTTGCTTAATGGTGTCAAAGGAAAAGGATTTAATGGAATGGTTTTCTGAAATACTAAAAAATGCTGAACTATACGATTATGGCAACTATCCAATTAAAGGTTGTGGAAGTTGGTTACCAAATGGTTTTTTATTAAGAGATAAGGTAACATCGATTTTAAGGGAATTGTTGAATGAAACTGGACATAAAGAAGTACTTCTCCCTCTTCTAATTACAAGAGAAATGCTGGAAAAAGAAGCTAAGCATATAGCAGGATTTCTAGGTCAAGTATATTGGGTAACTAAAGGTGGAGAAGATAAACTAGAAATGGAATTAGCTTTAAGACCGACAAGTGAAACCGCGATGGCTGTTATATTTAAAAACTTTCTTTTATCTTATAGAGATCTACCCCTTAAAGTGTACCAGATAGTAAGTATATTTAGATATGAAACAAAAACTACGCACCCAATGATAAGAGTTAGAGAAGTAAATACATTTAAAGAAGCTTTTACATTCAGCGCAACAAAAGAAGAATCATTAGAAATGGTAAAAGAGGCATATGATATATATTGTAGATTCTTTGACAAACTAGGTATCCCCTACATAACAGTCGAAAGACCTTCTTGGGATAGGTTTCCTGGAGCTGAAATCTCAATAGCTTTCGATACAATACTGCCTGATGGTAAATCTTTGCAAATAGGCTCAATACATTATCTTGCTCAAAATTTCTCAAAAGTCTTTGATGGAAAGTTTATGAGAAGAGATGGTTCATACGATTATTACCATATGAATAGTTATGGAATCTCAGAAAGATCAATTGCTGCATTACTTATACACTTTGGCGATGATATTGGAGCAATTATTCCACCAAATCTTGCACCTTTGCAAATAGTTATAGTACCAATAATTTATGAAAGTTTGAAAAATGAAATTTTAGATTATTCTAAGAAAGTACATGAAATTATTCAGTTGGCAGGTTATAAAGCGATATTAGATGATAGAGAAGATAAAACTCCTGGTGAAAAATTTTATGAATGGGAAAGATTAGGTGTCCCTTTAAGGATAGAAATTGGACCTAGAGAAATAAAAGAACAAAAGCTTTTCTTCGCTGAACGAACGGGCAATAAAAAACATATTCCACTTAATGAACTTTTTAAGCAAATAAAAATTTCATTCTCTAATATAGAAATTCAATTAAAAAATAAAGCAAGAAATGATATGTTTAATAAAATAATATCAGTTGATAAATTAGCTTCGATTGATGAAATTTTAAGGAACAAAAAAGTAGCAAAATTTGGAATATGTGAAAAAGAGGAATGTGGTAAGACAATTGATAAAATGTTGACTGGTGCAAGTTTTTTAGGTTATGATTTTATGTTGAAAAGTATAGGTAATTGTATAGTATGCAATTCTAAGACAGAAAGGATTGGATATGTAGCAAAAACCTATTAAAAAATAAAATTTTCAACAATATATAGGTTATATTTGATAAAAATATATTTATGACAAAAAAAAGAAAGAGCAGAGGTAGAGCAAAGGGGGCCAAAGGCCGAGATTCGGTAGTATCTTGTGATGGTTGTGGTAGGTTGATCCCTAGAGGTAAGGCAATTAAAGTTACAAGAGAACAAAGTATTGTTGATCCTCAATTGGCTGCTGAACTTGAAAAGAAAGGAGCTAAAATAATGAAAGTTCCTGTTACTGTTGTTTATTGTGTCTCCTGTGCTGTATTTAGGGGTATTAGAAAAGTTAGAGCAGAAGAAGAAAGGAAGCTTCCGTATAGATGATAAAGTTTTGGCTTGAACGATTCGTAGACGAAGTACTTAGCAAGGAAAAAGAAAGATATGTAATAAATGGCGGTATGGCAGTATCTGGACCAATTCACATTGGTAAATTACGAGGCGAAGTAATTTACCCAACAATAATCTATAGAATGCTTAAAAATACTGGAAAAGATGCTACACATTTAGTTACCATTTACACACAGGATCCTCTTAAAGCTAAAGAACCATTAGTTACTAAGAAATTTATTGATGAATGGAAAGGAGTAAGAATACTTAATGTGCCTGATCCTTTTGGTGAACATTCAAATTGGGTTGAACATTTTTATGAACCCTATGAAAAAAGTTACCAAGAATACGGTATAACGGCAAAACCTGTTTTTACTCATAATCTTTATGAAAATAATGAAAGGATGCATGAAGCAATTAGAATATTGTTAAATAATAAAGACAAAGCAAGAGAGATATTAAATAAATATAAAGGGGAGAAATTGAAAGAAGATTGGGTCCCGTTTAAACCTCTATGCAAAAAGTGTTATAATATATTATCTACTAAAGTTCTTAAAATAGAGAAGGAAAAGATTTTTTACTATTGCCCTAAATGTGGTAATGAAGGAGAAACAAGTATATTTGAAGGAAAATTAGAATGGAGGGCTGAATGGGTTGCTTTATGGTACACATTAAAAGTAGATATAGAATTATATGGTAAAGATCACGCAGCAGCAGGAGGTAGCAGAGATAGCTGCAATGAATTATACTCTAAAATTTTCAATTTAGAGCCACCTAAAGGATTCGGTTATGAATGGGTTGATTTAATAGTAGAAGGAAAAAGGGAACCAATGGGCAGTTCAGAAGGGGTATCTTTTGATGTAGATGAATGGTTAAGAGTAGGAAGACCTGAAGTCTTAAAATATTGGTATTTGATAATGAAAGCAAAAACGCACTTAGATTTTGATCCTACAAATACAATACCTTATTTACACGAAGAATATGATAGAGCTGAAAGAATATACTTTGATTTAGAAAAACCTAAAAATCCTGAATTAATCTATGATATAAAATTTAGCTATAAGGCAGCTAATGATTTTAATCCACCAAAAGAAATTGGTGTGCAAGTACCTTATTCATATTTAGCAATAATAGTTCAAATTATTCCTCAACAAAACAAAATTGAAGAAGCAATTAAGAGATTGAAAAGGACAGGCCACATAAATAAAGATTACTTAACAGAACATGATTACAAAATTTTATCAATGATGCTGGATAAAGCTAGTTATTGGGTTAATAAATATGCACCTTCTAAATTAAAGATAAAAGTAAATACAGAATTACCTGAAGGTATAAAGTCCAAGTTTAGCGAAGCTGAAATTGAATTTATTAAATCAGTTTATAATGCTATAAAAAATTGGGATGAGAAAGACACAATTTCACTTGAAGCCAAAATATATCAAATTATAAAGGAAAAAGGAATAACATCTCAGGCTGCATTTAAGATGTTATACCAAATAATTTTAGGCCAAGATAGTGGGCCCAAATTGGTTTCATTGATTCAAGCTGTTGGAAAGCAAGAAGTATCGAACCTTATAGAAAAATTCTTAAATGGCTAATGCTGGGAAAAATAAGAAATAAACTTGATAATTACTTAATTTCAATTGTTATACCTTTAAAGAATTGGGGAGTAACACCTAATCAAATAACTATTATTAGTCTACCTTTATCTTTAATAGCGTCAATTTTTTATTTTCTTCAAATGCCTGTATTAGCAGGAGTATTCATATTACTGATGGGATTTATGGACATACTTGATGGCTCTTTAGCGCGTATTTCAAAAAAAGAAAGCATTAGAGGTGCCGTATTAGATTCTACAATAGATAGATTTACTGAAATAATACCAATGCTTTTCTTAGGAATATCAAATTTATCAAATTGGTTAATCGTTACTTTAGCTGTATTTTCTTCAATGCTACCTTCATTTGTAAGAGCTAAAATCGAGAAGTACTCTGAAAAAGTTCCAGAAAATATAAAATATTCAATTGGAGAAAGAAGTGAAAGGTTAATAGTACTTATATTATTTTCATTTTTGTATCCTGTCTACACAAATTCATTAAACTTGGCTTTGGTAATCATAATTATTCTCTCTTTATACTCAACATTTGTAAGATTGTACTCATTTTTAAAATAAATATAGAAATAATAATATTATTTCTTGAATGGAAGAAATTATAAATAAAGTATTAGATTATGCCTTAAAAGAAGGAGCTAAGTTCGCTGAAGCTAGATATCAAGATTTAAGATATAATGAATACGTCTTCATAAATGGTGAGATAAGAAATATTAATACAGGCTTAATTAAAGGTATTGGAATAAGAGTATTAATTGATGGTTCATTTGGCTTCGCTTCAACTAACATATTAACACAGGAAGAACTAATCAAGACTTGCAATAATGCTATCAAAATAGCCCGAACAACAAAAAGAAGAGGAAGAAATATCAACATAGAAAGGCATCGTGGATATCATGATACATGTATTGTAAAACCAAAAATATCTCATAATGAAAAAGATTTTGATGAAGTGATTAAAGATTTTAAAGAATTGGATAGCGATGTATTTAATTTGGAACAAAGGATTAAAACAAGGTTGTTCAATGTTTATACTCATAATGAATACAAACTATATATGAATACTGAAGGTAGTAAAATCGAGCATCAAATGCCATATACCCTCATCTACAGAATACTTACAGCGATAGATCCTCAAAAAACAACAGTTCAACGAGCTAAAGGGGTAGGAGGAAAAAAAGGATGGGAAATAATTGAAGATGAGAATTTTAAAGAGGACATGGAAAGAGATGCTAAAGTGCTAGGTAAAATTTTAGATGAAGCCAAAGAACTTAAAGAAAAAGGTCAATTTGATGTCATTATAGATAGTGAAATAGCAGGATTAAGTTCTCATGAGGCATGTGGTCATCCATTTGAACTAGATAGAATCATGGGCAGAGAAGCAGCTCAAGGAGGTTTGTCCTATGCAAAAATCGAAATGTTAGGCAAAGAAAAAATAGGTAGTGATCAACTAACAATAATCGATGATCCTTTAATTGAAAAATCTTCGGGTTATTACGTATATGATGATGAAGGTGTGCCTGCAAGAAAAAAATATCTTATTAAAAATGGATATGTAAATGAATTCTTAACTAATAGAGAGTATGCAAATTATATATCAGCAAAAAGTAATGGTTCTGCAAGATCTGCTTTTTATTTTAATGAACCTTTGATCAGGATGTCTAATACGTACATTGATAAGGGAGATTATTCTGTAGAGGAAATAATAGAAAGTGTAAAAAAAGGAATCTATCTAAAATCTTACATGGAATGGAATATAGATGATATAAGATGGAATCAAAAATATGTAGGTTTGGAATGCTATTTTATTGAAAACGGTCGCATTAAAGAAATGGTCACAAATGTGCCTTTAGAAATGACAACAGGATTTTATTTCAAAAACATTACTGCTGTTGGAAAGGACTTGAAGTTTCATACAGGAACTTGTGGAAAGGGTGATCCTATGCAAGGTGTTCCTGTTTGGTTTGGTAGCCCAACAATTAAGGTATCAGGCGTGATAATAAGATGAACGATATCGAAAGAAAAATTGAGAGTTTACTTAATAGGCTGCAGAGCAAAGGAGCCAAGGATATAATAATAAAGAGGACATTAACGGAACAGTTAATTATTAGGTATTCTAATAATAAAATTTCCATTCCTATAATAAACAATACATGGGAAATAACATTAAAAATAGGATATAAAAACCGATATCTCGTAACAAGCTTGGGCGATGCACAATTTAACGTTGACGATTATGCTGATTACTTAATAAGGACTGTAAGCAAAATGCCTGAAGATTCGAATTATGCACCCATTAAAAAAAGTGAAAACTTCATAGATAAATTACCGGTTGATACGAGTGTTATAGAATATGAAGAAAAAGCAATGGATATTATAGAAAATGTAATAAATGAAAGTGTTAACAAAAAAGTAAAAGAGACTGCTGGTATTTTTACTATTAAAATAGATAAAATTAGACTTTTGAATTCGCTTGGAATTGATTTGGATGATGAAAGAGAAACAGTGTCAATTAACCATAGATGTCTAAATGATGCTTCAATAACCGGTCAATGGTCCAGCTTTTCTCGAAATATTAAAGATTTAAACGTTAAGCCTGTTATTGAGAAATCTACTTTATTTTTAGAAAAAAATTTACCAGTTAAGAAAATTCAGCCAGGTAAATATGATGTAATATTATCTCCGATGATATTTGCTCAACTTATGGAAAGGGTAGCCATGAGTGCTTCAGCTTTTAGCGTGGAATCCGGTCTATCATTTCTTTCAGAAAAAATTAACGAAAAAGTTGCATGTGAAAAATTGAGCATATATGATGACCCTAATACAACGAGATCACCCGGTTATTCAAGATTCGATGACGAAGGAATAAGAACATACAGAAAGGATATTATAGAAAAAGGTATTTTAAAAACATACCTACATAATCTTACAACAGCAAAAAAATTTAATACAGAATCAACTGGAAATGCAGGTTTAATCGTTCCTATCCCATGGAGTATATTTATAAATGAAGGAGATATGAAAGAAGAAGAAATTTTAAAAGAGCTAGGCAACGGTCTTTTAATCGTTAATAGCTGGTATTTAAGATATCAAAATTATAGAAAGGGAGATTTTTCAACTGTATTAAGAGATGGAGTAATTGAGATTGAGAAAGGGGAAGAAAAAAGTTATTTAGTTGGAGCTAGGCTTAGTGATAATTTTTTAAATATTATGAACGCAATTGAGACATTAACCAATTTAAACTATCCGATCAAATGGTGGGAAGTAGAAATACCTACCTTTGCTCCTTATGCATTAATAAGAAATCTTAATATAACTACTTCCGAATAGAAAATTTTTTAAAATGAAAATAAAAATAAGCTATTAAAGCTGTTATTATCGATGAAACTAGCTGAGGAATTGTAGCTAAATAAAATGTTGGATTGTATGAGATATAAATTAAAGCTGTAGTTATGTTAGGAAATATTTTATACAAGTATTTTACCGTTTGTGAATAAAAAATGAAAGGTAGGTAATAACTAATACTTATAGGTAATATTACTGAAAAGAGTATAAACAAATAGCCTTTATAATTCTTGTTTGTTTGAAAATTGCTGATGAACACAACGAAGGATGCTAATATGATTACAAGGGATGAAATTGAAACAATTGTATAGGTTAGGTAAAATCCAATGCCTATGTAGTTTAAACAATAGAAGTAAGTTATTATGTGCATTACTATTAAATATAAAACAACTGTTATGTTAAACAGTTTCATATATAAAAGTTAGGATACTCTTTTAAATATTAATTTGTAACTTTTAGTAAGAATGATAATTTTAGATTATGAATTGAACAATATATTAAATTTATACAAGTTTATTGTGACAGCAGCCTTCTTTTCATACGCCGCATATAAGGATATAAAATATAGAGAAATTTCCGACACAGTTTGGATCTTACTAATATTATTGACTTTACCTGCTTCTTTGTATCAAATTATCATACTTAACTCCATAAATATATTTTATTTCTTATTTGTTATTTTAATTAACTCTCTCATAGCAAGCATAATGTATTATATAGCTGACTTTGGAGGCGCGGATGCAATAGCTGCTATAGTTCTTCCTGTAGCAATTCCGTATGCGCCAAAATTAGGATTCAAGACCCTACTAGTTCAACCTCCTGATTTTCCTCTTGCAGTTCTATGGAATGGAATTATCATTTCAATTTTTTATATACTAGTGAATATTGTAAAAAACATTATAACTTTTTTAAAAGCAGGAAAATTATTCGATAATAGCTTTTCTCTTAAGGAAAAAATTATTCTCTTCTTATTTGGAGAAAAGATAAATCGGGAAAAAATTGAGAAGGGAAAATTTTATGTTTCTTTAATTATAATGGAGAAGGGAAAAAAGAAGCTTAGCTTGTTTAGAAAAGTAAGAAGCCTAGATTTTCAAGATACGTTTGCTAGAAAAGGTTATTACGATGACGATTATTATTGGGTAGAAAATATACAACCTTTTTTGCTATATTTGACTATATCGCTCTTCTTTACAATTTTTATCGGTGATTTGATAAGTTCAATTGCTCTATCCATCATATAACTTCAATCATAAAAATAGAAAGATTTTTTACATTTGAATTTTAAAGATTGAACATGGCTAATAAGAAGATTATAGCTGTTTTAGCAGAGTGGGAAGAATCTTCAAAATATGTCAAAAAAGTGGTTGAAGAAGTATCCAAAGAAAATAATGTAGAACTTGAACTTAAAAATGAAGACTGGAACTTCCTCGCGACTTATGGAGTCAAAGACGAATTTGGAGGAGTTGAAATTCCTCAGGTATTTATACAAACTGAAAATAAAGAAATAAAATATGTAATGAGTAGAGTGCCTTTGGATGAAAATGGTAAACCAGATTTGAAGAAGGCTAAAGAAATTTTGAATGAGGCGTTGAAATAGTTTACATAAACAGCCCTAAATTATTGGAACCTAAAATCGATTCAAATTCTATTTCTGCTGGCTCTAGAAGTTGTTCTAAGCTACTTTTCATCATTTCTACATATTTTGTCATATCTATTTCATCCAACCTAGCTAATTGAACAGGTTTAACGCCTTCTTGTGTTCTAACCTTAACATATGCTACACTTTGACCTGCTTTGACTTCGACACCGAAATATTTTAATTGCATTGCTGCTTTAACATGCTGGGGTGTAGTTTTTGAATAATCTTCTATATTCTTATTCATAGTAACTTTTATAGCAAGTTCAGATAAAGATATACGACCAGTTTTAAGCAGTTTGTACTGCTCATATGTTAAATTCTTTATCTTTTCTTTTGCCTTTACGAAATCCTCTGGTTTGTTTACTTCTTTTAACATCTCAACTATATTATAGAATGTTTTTTTAACAAATTCAGGAATATGCTTTTTCTTGCCAAGTAGACCCTTTATATCTACAGTCCCATTTTGTGTTACTCCAAAATAATTTTTCTTTCTTTGCGAAAAAACAACATATTTGTAGATCTTATCAACATCTATATCTATTTTTAGCTCCTTTTCAACCATCTCAACGAATTTCTGTAATACATCCTTTTGAGGCTGTTTTATAAATAAAGAGTCGGTGTCGCCATATAATATTTCTAAGTTTAAACTTTGAGCTATTTCTATTGTTTTATCAATATTATATCTGCCTATAGCAGTTATACTTTCAGCTGCCGCGGGTGAATATAAATCTGAAGTTTCAGCACCGAGTACACCATAGGCTGCATTCAGTATTACTTTCATGGATGATTGTATTACATCATATTGAAAACGTGTTTGTTGATCTAAGTTAGGATCTTTAGATTTAACTTTATAGAAACCTACTCTCAAGTCTCTTAAACTACCTATAAGAATACTTAATATACCTCTTCTTTTTTTACAAACCCAATGTGATATACCAGGTAACTTATTGCTTTTGCATTCTTCATGAATGCAATCAATCGTCTCATACGAGATATTCCAGACCTTAATTATAGAAGGATATAGAGAAGCAAAATCTACCACAACTACACCAAAATGTATACCCGGTATGGGATCTATAACTTTTGCTCCCTGATATTTCTTTCCCTTTATTATTGCTGTAGTTGATAATGTACCTTTTGTAGCAAATATCTCTTCTTTATTCAGAATAAGTTCATTTCTACTTCTCAATTTAAATGCTACGATACTTTTAATCCAATTAGATACACCAATCCTTGTTACATCTTCTATAGGTAATTTGGTTATTCTCATTAATATAATAATTAGATTCAGAATCAACTTGTTGTTAAAATTGACTAGATTATACGTTATCCATGCGTCATTATAACAATATAAAGCTAACTCATATAATGGAACTAAATTTATAAAATCTTTTAAAACCTTTTTCTCAACGCCTAATAAAGCCTTGGCTATTGAATTCAGATCAGTTTCATCATATTTTCTTGCAAAGGCATATATTTGAATAACTTTGTTATGGAAGAATTTATACAAATCAACATGCACACCAGGTAAAACTAAAGCGATTTCCTTACCTAAGGCTATAGGAATTTTCTCTTTAGGTATACCCAATTTTATTGCTCTATTGTATAAGTAAGGAAGGTCAAAATTATCTCCGTTGAAAGTAAACACAATCGCGTATGAAGATATTATAGAAAAGACTTTTTGTAAAAGGCTTACTTCATCATCTACTACTTCTATATCTACACCATTTAGCTCAGGAGATTTTGTTCCCATATCTACATTTCTTCTCAAAATAAACACTTTTTTAAGACCGTCACTTCCAACACATGCGACCGCAATAACTTTAGATGCTGCTTTCTTTGGCGAAGGTAATAAAGTTGGTGACTCCATTTCAACTTCAATATCAATAGCTACATGCTTAATGGGATATATGGGTTGGTTCAAAATGTTAATCCATTCTTTTACCGCTTGTAGGTATTCTGGATCCTCATATTTATACAACTCTTCTATTTCAGAGAACTTTACTTCTTTGAAATCTCTCAATAGTTCACCATCAATTATTTTGTATGGAGCTCCTGGTATAAGCCCTAAATCAAAAATGTATGATGAATGATATTTAATATTCGCTTCCCATTTATTTTTCAAGTATTCTCTCAAAGAATTTTTTTGACCTCCTACAGATAAAGGATCTTTAGCAATTATTTTAGTCAACTTTATTTTCTTATCTAATATCGGATGATAAAGTTCAACAATATCAAATCCCAAAAAGCCAGGATGAAGTGTTATGGAAGGATTTTTTCGTAATTCTTCTTCCGATAAATCTGTATAAAAATATGGTTTATGCCCTGTATTATCATACCAATAATATATCTTTCCATCTTCAGGATTGTATAACTTAACTAATGCTTTACCGTGCTTTCCACTATATGTTACAGACAATAGTAAAGAGGTTTTCAAATTTTTTGGCGATTCTGCTTCATATATTGTAGATTCAATTCTTAGTTCTTCTTGTTCTGTTTCAATTTCTTCTTCAATTTCTTCAGGATATTCAAGCTTTTGCATAAGTATAAGGACTAAATTAAATAATACTACACTATATTATTTGCTTAACGCTATTTTTAGAAAATAATATCAGCCATATTTACGAATAAGTCTTTTAAATTTTCCATAACTCCAATTTATCAATACTTTTTTCTGTATATACCACCATGGTAAATTTTCCATTATTATTTTATCTGAAAATCTTGAATCTAAAAAAATAGCTATACCTCTATCATTTGGACCTCGAAAAGCTCTACCGGCGGATTGGATTGCTTTTCTAATAGCAGGTATAATATAGCTATAGATGAAACCTTTTTCCTTATACAATCTATTAAAGTACTTTATCCTTTCAGCTAATATAGATGAAGGAGGCTCATATGCTAAACCTAAAATAACAACAATATCAATGCAGTTTGATGGAAAGTCTTCACCTTCTGAAAACTTTCCACCCTGTACAGCAAGAAGAATTTTACCATTTCCTTCCTTAAATTTATTTAATACAATTTCTGCATTTTCTTGTGACATGCTTCTCTCTTCGATAAAATAATTCTTTTTTGTTCTATCACCAAAGCCATTTTTTAATAATAATTCTAAAACATTATAAGAAGAAGCGAATATAGCTAAATTTCTTTTAGAAGCTTCTGAAATTTCTACTAACATGTTAATATATCTTTCAAAAGTTTCATCGCTTCTTTCTTTGAATCTAGTTGTTGTGCTTATTTCGAAAATACTGAAAAGCTTGCTTTCTTTAAAAGGATTAACTTCAAGAATTTGTGTTTCATTCGCTGATAAATTAAAAAAATCTAAAAATAAATTATGTGGTTTTATTGTAGCTGAAACAAAAATTTTAGATGTAAATATTTTTGATATAAAATTAAAATAATCTTTGTAATTAAAATTTATTAAATAGAGATAACTTATATCATCAATTTTTTCATGTATTAAAATAGATTCTTCATTAACATATTGCAATTTTTTGATAAAATCATTAAGTTGATTTAATGAATAGAAATCTTTATTACGCCATTTTTCATTAATTGCGATAATTATTTCTTTATTTATAGCTTGAATTAACTTAGAAAGTGAAAAGTTCATCTTGTCAATGAAATTTAATGCTAAAATAGTGTTCGTTCCTTCTTTAAAGGTAATAAGCAAACTATTAATGAAGTTTTTTAAATAATCATCTTTAATGTTTTCAGATAAATTACTTAAATTACCAAGGTCTAACTCGCTTTGTAAGAGCTTAAAAAATAGTTCAAACAAATTATGTGCCTCATCCACAACAAGAACTTTATACTTGCAATTTTTGTTAAGTAAGCTTATTTCAGGAAATATTTCCGGTAAAAAAAGGTAATTGTACGTTGAGATAATAAATTTAGCTCTTTTAATTAAAATCCTTTGAATTTCGTAAGGACAGCAATGAATGTTTATTCCAATATCTCTAACTTCATAGTGCAATAAAGGCGTGTTGATCAGTGACGCATAGTAAAAATCGATTCTATTTCTTAGTCTAACAAAATTTTCATAATATGGACAATTTTTGATTTTTACTAAATAATTACAATATGAATTAAAACTATTTGCATTTAATAGATTTTTACTAATTAGATCTTCATTAACGCATGTATCTTTTTTGCTTTTTATAGCTAATGCAGGTATTGGAAATCGTGATGAAATTAAAAATACCTCATCTTCAACTCTTTTAACTTCTCTATTGGTTCTTGTTAAATAAAATACATTACAATCATCATGAATGATATGAGGAATAAGTCCAATTAAAACTGCAAGAGTTTTGCCAAAGCCATTAGGAGCATCAATAATTAAATTACGCTTTTGGATTACCGAATTATAAACTGCTTCAATAATTTCCAATTGATTGGGTCTGAAATCTGTATATGGTAAAAACTTTTTGAAGTCCAATTCATATATATTTTATAATTAACTATAAAATGTGGTCTACTTACACACTTTAAAAAGCTATCTAAATGAAGTTAAACAGCAAATTATACGAATAAGGTCTTTTGTAAAAAAAGATTATGAAGTTGCAGCAATATTAAGCAAGACTGATGACGGCCCTATAGTTTTGTTTGAAAACATTGAGGGGTACAATTTTAAAATTGTAGGTAATGTTTGTTCAAATAGGAAGAGATTGTTTGAATCTTTTAAAGCCAATGAATCTAACTATCACGAAAAAATATACTATGCGATGGAAAATCCTCTTCAATGTGATATAGTAAATGGTCCTTATTTTAAAATTGATCAAAGCTTTAAAGTATCAGATTTACCAATACCAAAACATTACGAAAGCGAAAAAAGAGAATACATAACTTCAGGCATAGTAATAGGTAGATTAGAAGAAAATAACATACAAAACTCTTCTATACATAGATTGATGAAATTAGATGATGAAACTTTTGCTATTAGAATAGTGCCAAGGCATCTTTATACAATGCTTCAGGAATGTAAGAAAAATAAAAAAGCATTAAATATCGCTATTTGCGTTGGTGCTCATCCTGCAGTCTATTTAGCAAGTGGTTTATCTCCTAAGTATGGTTATGACCATGTACATGTTGCAAATAGATTATTGAACGGTTCTTTACACCAATTTAAATGTAATAACGGAGTTTATGCGTTAAGCGAAAGTGAGATTATAATGGAAGGGTATATAGACCCATTTGAAGAAGTTGATGAAGGACCTTTTACTGATTTAACAGGTACTGCTGACATAGTTAGAAAACAACCTGTTGTTCATATAAAAAAGCTTTATGTTAACAAAAATTCTTTATACCAAGATATACTCCCAGGGAAAAATGAACATTTTTTATTAATGGGAACAGGAAAAGAGGTTATGATTTACAAATATGTTGAAAGAATAATACCATACGTTAGAAAAGTTAGGTTAACCAAAGGTGGATGCAATTGGTTAATTGCAATTGCATCAATTAAAAAAAATAGAGAAGGCGATGCAAAGAATGTCATCTCTGCTTGTTTTGCTGCACATCCTTCCCTAAAGATTGCAATTGTCGTTGATGAAGATATTGATCCTGATAATTTTGAGGAAGTACAATGGGCATTAGCTACTAGATTGAAACCTTCAAAGGGAATTGTGATAATAAATGATGCAACAGTTTCATCTTTAGATCCATCATCTGACCAAGAACAAGCATTAGGAAGTAAGCTAGGAATAGATGCAACAATGAGTTTTAAAAAACCTATTAATAAATATATAAGATCGAAGATTCCTGTTGATGAAGAAAGGATTAAAGAGATTTTAGATCAAGCTATAATTACCAAACAAGAAGAGCAGATATTAACAGACGATGGAGAGAGGGTAGAATTATAAAGAACGAAACTCATCATTGTATAGTTTATTTAATAAATCTATTGAGCTTTAAGAGAAATTATAAAAGCTGTCAGATAGTTGAAGATATCGTTGATTATTTATAATAGTTCTTCAAATAGACTATAATTTTTCAAAACGTTTTTACTTGCTTCATATACTTTCTCCTTATATTCTTTCTCCGTATATATTCTAAATATATTTATCAAAGGTTTCAGATTATTTATCCAACTGCTCACATCTGATAATTTATAAACCTTTTTTATCATATCATCCTTAATAACTGGTATTTCATAAGGATCATGTTCATAAGCATTATGATAAGGTACTGATGGTAAAGAAGATAAATCAAAATATATTAATGTCTCATCTATGTTCGCTTTTTTAGATATTTCATATTTAATTTCTTCAATCATTTTAGAAAAATCTTTTGAATCAATTTTACCTATTATTTTAACTTCTAAAGCACACTTTATTAAGTCACGACTTTCTAGTCTCGATAATATTTTACCACCATCTTTACTAGAAGAGATCAAATACCATAATCTATAATCGTCGAGATTCAAGTATTCATAAACGTTAAAATTATTTAACAAACCAAGTTCATCTATTGTAATTCTTAATGCTTTTAATAAGAGGATTTGTGCAGCCCTCAGAGTCTTATGAAAGTAAATAGCTTCAAAACTTTTTATTCTACTTAAAATGAATAATTCAAAAGTATACAATGCAGTCATGTTGATAGCTAACTCATCGTTATGAATTTCCATTGTCGTTACCAATCTTTCTATATCAATATTGCCATATCCTGCTCCACTATGAAAATTATCCCGCTTTATAAAATCCAATTTATCTGCATCTAGACCGCTTTTTATTATTTGGCTTAAATACTTTTTGATCTTCGTTGATTCACCTGTTATTATTTCTCCAACCTCCTTGGGATTAAAACCATAAAGATTCAGTTTATCCGCTATTTCGGATTGAATGATAATTTGCTTTCCTACTTGTTCATGGTCCATTTTTAATTTTTCAATAAGTATAGGTTCAAACAAATGTGAAAAAGGACCATGCCCAATATCGTGAAGCAATGAAGCGAATCTAATGAGCTTATTTTCCTCTGATTTTACTTCAACAGGAATAGCATTTGCATACAAATTAGCGAGATACATTGTTCCCAAACAATGTTCAAACCTTGTATGTACCGCTGCTGGATAAACTATATCGGCTAAAGGTAATTGTCTTATTCTATGTAATCTTTGAAACTCTTTTGTATCAATTAAATTTTTTTCTTCTTCAGTAATATGAATATAACCATAAATCGGATCTTTGATAAAGCCCCAGTATTTTAAGTTAAAATTTAACATTTAAATCAATAATTCATATTTTCATCAATCAAATATTCTATTACTTTTCTTACTTTATTTTGAACTATTTCAAGCGAATCTTCAGCAGAAATTACTACAAAATTAAAATCAGAAGCCATTTCTAAAAATTTCTTTCTAACAAGCTTTAAAAATTCTATTTTTTCATAATATTCCTTACCCCCATCCTTCCTTTTTATCGATATTTCAGGATTAACATCCAAAAGGATTACAATATTTGGCTCGGGAAATTTTTTATTCATTCTATAAATTAAATTGAAATCAACCCCATGGATAGATTGATAAGCTAAAGTTGAATAGTAATATCTATCACATACAACAATTCTTTTTCTCTTTATATTAGGGATAATAAAATCCTTTACGTGAATACAACGATCCGCAGTGAAGAGTAGAGCCATATAATATGGATCCGGATTAGACAACAATTGTTCTCTTATAATTTTCCCTATTGGACCATCCGTAGGTTCTTTTGTATAAAGAGTATCAAATTTGTTATCTTTTAACCAATTAACTAACAAATTACAATTTGTTGTTAGACCCGCACCATCTATACCTTCTAATACTATGAATAAACCCTGTTTTAATGTTTCATGCTTCATCAATCTTTTTCTTTTCTTAGCTTAATCAATTTATCATATGCGTCAAGTAAACTATTAAGAACCTTTACTTTATCATTTAGTTTTATTATGTCATCTTCAGAAGAAATTGATAAGTTTAACTCAGCAAGTTTATCTGTTATAGTGCTTAGCATTTCTTCTATAGCTTGATATCTTTTTACAACATTTTCTTCTCCATGTTTAACATATATGACTGTTCTATTACATGAAGGACAAATAATTTTGCCATCTCTGAGTTTAAATAAAGGAACTTTACAATCAGGACATGAATCACTAAGCATTATATTACCAGCTTTTAAAAGTTCAGCCATCCGTTTAGCAATGTCTGCTTTTTCTACTTTGCCCATTATTAAACTAATATTAAATATTCACTAAATTATTTATACAATCGATATAGAGGGATTACTATGTCATCCAACGAAGATAAAATTAAGCAAGTAATAGAAATACTAAACAATCTATTGAAAGACATGGGCGTTTCAAGACAAGTAAAAGATGCATGCAAAGATGCGATAAACTATTTAAACGATAAAAAAATTGCTTCGTATGGAATAAGGGCAGCAAATAGCATTAGCAGGATAGAAGAAGTAACCCAGGATCCTACTATTCCACCATACGTTAGAACAACGCTTTGGAAAGTAATAAGTATTCTAGAACAAATTAAAGACTGATTTATTCTATTCCATAAATATGAAATATGCCTTTTTTGTCTATTCTTTCAAAACCATGACCACCAAAATAGTCTCTTAGAGCCTGTGTTAAATTTGATGGTAGATTTTTATAAAATATTGATAATAGGTAATTCAGGTTTGATGAAAGGGTTATGCATGGTATATGTGATAACATTGAATAAGCTACAGTCTTAATGAAATCATCAACTTTTTCTTTTATAAGATTCAAGATAAAATCTGTCTTTATAATATCGTTTTCCTTTATACTTATTGAATAAAGATTCAAAAGAACTTTACTTCTAATTATACTTCCATTTCTCCAAACTTTTAGGCAATCTTGATATTTAAAATCATAAGAAAATAATTGGCATTTTTTTAGAATATTGATACCTTGAATGTAAGAAAGATAAAATGAAAGAAGTAAAGCATTTTTTATTTCTTCTTCATTTAATTTTACAGTTTTATTGGTCCTACTTAAATCGATTAATTCAGAATATGTCACTCTATCTTCTTTTTTACTCGAAATAAGTCTTGAGTAAACTGCAGAGCTTATACCCAATATTGGTTCATTAGCTTCTAAAGATGTTAAAACAGTCCAAATACCAGTACCTTTTTGCTCCGCTTTATCTAAAATAAAATCTATAAGATAACCTTTTTCTTCTTTTATTCTTAACGAATTTACTGCAGCATAAAGTAAAAATGAATTTAACTCTTCATTATTCCAAGAATAAAATAAATTCGATATTTGTTCATTATCTAATCCTAAATTTTTTTTAAGTATAAAGTACGTTTCAGATATACTTTCAATTATAGCATATTCTACACCGTTGTGAATCATTTTAACAAAATGACCTGCTCCGCCCTTGCCAAAGTACTCATTACAGCTTTCTTCTCCATATTTAGCAGAAATAGCATTTAAGATATCCTTCATTTCTAAGTATCCCTCTTCGCTTCCACCAGCCATAATGCTAAGACCTTTTCTAGCACCCTCTATACCACCACTTATTCCTAAGCCCAAAAAATTGTAACCTTTAGCTTTTAATTCATTGTATCTTCTATCCGTGTCCCTGAAAAATGAGTTCCCTGCATCAATGATAATATCATTTTTTTCAAGATTATGAGAAATATTCTCTATTGCTTCGTCAACCGGATTACCAGCTTTAACTAAAAGAATAATTTTTCTAGGAGTACATAGTGAATTTAAAAATTCTTTTAGAGAATAAGTTGGTATCAATCTATTTGATTTATTTTTATTTACAAAAGTTTCGGTCTTCTCTTTCGTTCTATTATACACACTCACGGTATATCCTTTTTCAACTAGCTGTAAAGCTAAATTTCCTCCCATTGTTCCTAAACCGAATATTCCTATATCTGAACTCATGAGATACAAAATAAATTTAAAGTTATTAAAATTAGCCTCGGGAGGGATTCGAACCCTCGACCTTCCGCTTACAAGGCGGATGCTATACCAGCTTAGCTACCGAGGCATTTATTTTAAATTATATGTTCGAATTATATTAATGGTTTATTTAAAAATAAAAATTTTCCGAAAATTAAACCGCATAGCTGATAAAATTGTTAGTATTAAGTTATAGTAAGAAATTTTACTATATTTTAAGATATGCGGGGGGTGGGATTTGAACCCACGCAGCGCTAACGCACAAGCGCCTCAGGCTTGCCCCTTTGACCTAGCTCGGGAACCCCCGCAATATTCTATATGATAACATTGGATATGAATACAATAGCAAAAATAAAAATTTTTGCAATAATAAAAATAATCAACTAATATATTTTATATAATTTTTAAAGCTTTAATTTATCCTGAAACATACGTAGAATACAATGTAACATAGAAATTAATATCAGCATTCCATAAATCACCATCGCCATCATCAAAAGTTACTTTAAAATCATGAAATACTGACATAGGTTCAATCCCACCTGGTTTAGTAGGATCTAAAAAACCAATAGATGCAGGTTCTAAAGTATATACTGGTCCAGGTTGACCTCCTTGCGAATTAGGTATTTGATGATTAGTTTGCACATAACCGTTTTGTGGTTGAGTATAATCTTGCCAATTAATTACTAGTCCTCCAGGAACAGTATAGCTAACTGTAGCTCCTGCTGATACAGAAGGTCCGCTTGATCCTACAGTCGCACTGGCAGATATACTATAAGTAATGATTGTATTTGAACCGGTGTTTTTAGGACCACAATCATCAAGAACTTGACCCGGCCATGTTGAAGTTTCCCAATTTGTAACACTAACCCATGATTTTGGTGCGTAACAATATGTAACACCATACCAAGCTGTCCAACATAGGTTACCATATGCTGAGTGCCAAATATGCGCTAGGAAAAACTCATATTTACCATTTGCAGTTGTAGCACTTGTATAATAATAATCAACTTTAATACTTTCTATACCAACTACTTTACCATTGTTATCTACAGCATTAGCTGTTTTCCATCCAACATAACCAATGAAATTAAACCCGTTTACAGTGATTCCATCCTGAACAGATGTTTTCTGAGAAATTAGCTGATATTTGCTATCCAAGAAATTATTAATTGCCCAAGCTACATCGTTTGCAGGAGATGATATTTTATCAGCTATTGACCAACCAAATGGCTTAAATGAAATAGCTATTACATCAGAATTAAATAGACGAGAATCAAGATTAATAACTTTCTTATCTATTGTTGAATTAGCTATTAATAAAGGCATTTTGTAACCGTTTTTAGTAAGAGCCTTTAAAAATGCAGTTAAAAAATTTTGTCTAAAACTATTAGCAAATAGAATAATAAAAACATAGCCGTTAGATGTAGATGTTAGATTAGATAAATCATAGAATATTTCAAGAGGTTTTTTAGATAAATATCCATCACTAGCAACTATTAATGCACAGTTCAAAAAAGATGAAACTAATGTAACGTTTAAAGGATACAGTTCTGTGGCTATTTTATTATCTAATTTATTAACACATATAGGAATATTTATATATATGTTATTTGAATTTGCATTTAAATTATTATTATTTTTTAAAATTATATTTAAAGTAAACGATATTAATATAATTGATAAAATGACTAATGATATTAATAGCTTATTCATAATATTATAGTATTATAAGATATATAAAAATTTTTAGCAATATTTATTAAATACGCTGTTTGATTTTACTAACTAGGTCCTTTTATATTTTTATTGAAATGCTTAGTGATGAAAAATCCTATAAAAGCTTTATTTAATTCAAATAGTACCAATAAATTGAAGAATAATTATAAGATCCTAGAAAATGCAAAAATTAATTTTAAATATTCCAAGCTTGATACAGAGAATCTGGATATTGCTGAAAGCTACAAAGTTGGATACTCAAATATATTAATAACTAATGATGGAAGATACATCGTTAAAGATCCAGAGATCTCAAACTTAGAAATTGAAACACTGAATAATATTATAAATGACTTGCTATATAAGCTACCCAGTATTGAAATTGGAGAGAGAAGAAAATTTAGAGAATTGTTAGCAAAGTTTGGTGTACATGATAATAAGTTAGCTTATTTTTTGGAAAGGGAAATTATAGGTTATGGTATTTTAGACCCAATTCTTAATGATCCTAAGATAGAAGATGTTCAATTCCCCTCACCAAATGTACCAGCTAGAGTTATTCATTCGGAATATGGTAAGCTTATTACTAACATAATTTTAGATGAACAAGAATTAGATTTGTATATTGAAAAAGTAGTTTACAAAAGCGGTAAAAGCATTAGCATGTTCAAGCCTATGCTATCAATAAGGTCATCAGACACTGCTAGAATAACTGTTACTTATAAAAAAGAAGTAGGATATAAAGGCAGTAGTTTAACAATAAGAAAATTTCCAGAAAACCCTTGGAGTATAACAAGAATTTTATGCAAAAATACACTAGATACACTAAGTGCAGCATATCTTATGACGCTTATTGAAAACAAAAAAGCAGTTTTAGTTATTGGCGGAATGGGTGATGGAAAAACAAGTTTAATTAATTCTCTAACAAATTTTATTCCACATAATTCAACGGTTATTACTGTTGAAGATTCTGTATCAAAGGATTCTATTGTGGCATTTAAGCTTGATGATATAATTATAATAGATAAAATAGGTAATTTCGTAGATCAATTATTTGATATTTATAATATAGAAGAAGACGGATTTTTATCTATTCCCAATTTATATGTATTAACTATAGACGAACAATATAGAGTGACTTGGGCAAGATGCCAATATCTCTATAGGCATTTTGTAGCAAAAGAATTCGTTAAAATTATTACTGAAACAGGTAAACAAATAGAAGTTACAGGTGATCATTCTCTTTTTTCCTATGATGAAAACAAAAAAATTAAACCCGTAAAATGTTCAGATTTAAGATTAAATGATAAAATCTTAGTTATAGACAATCTTTATTTAGGTGAAAATTACAATTTGATTTATGTTAATCATTCAAGTTTAATAGGTAATAATATATATTCAATAAAAAATGATATTAAAGAAGTAATAAATTTACGCAATCATTTTATTATTGATAATTGTATTTCTCAATATAATTTAAATTTTGAAAGAAACAATTACTATTCTATTTTTAGAAATATAGATGAACTAATAAATTACTATTTCAAAATAATAAATAATCATATAAAAGAAGGTTCTAATACTTTAGTATTTAATAAAGAGAATTTAAACATCTATCAATACGTTATTTTTATGTCCCTTCTGTTAGGAATAAAAATTAAAACCCAAATTGTCAAGATAAACGATGGACTATATTATCATGTCCACATAAATAGTATCCAAACTGAACAATATGTACTGGAAAAAGAAAAAAGGAAAGAAACTAAATTCGATATAAATGAAGAAAAAATTGTCTATATAGAAAAAACATATAAAAAGGATAGAGTATACGATTTAACTGTTTTAAATAATGGAAAGTTTATAGCTAATGGTTTTGTATGTCATAATACTCCTGAACTTAGACTTGCTCATCCTTATTGGATCCCTCTTGTAACAAGAGAAAGCATCACTTTAGACGAAAAAGGTAGTATAGATATGTTTACTCTTGTTAAACATGCGCTAAGAATGAGTGGAGATTATTTAATTGTTGGAGAAGTTAGAGGTGAAGAAGGAAGAGTATGGGCACAAGCTATTATGACTGGTCATGGAGGAATAACTAGCTTGCATGCAGAAACTCCAATTTCAGCTATTGAAAGATTAATTAGTGATCCTATAAAAGTGGAGATTGGAAGTCTTAGCTCCTTACATTCTATTGTTGAGCTGCATCGAATAAGTCAGTACAAACAAGATACAAACACAAAAAGAATACCAATATACTATAGAAGAGTTACTGGAATATACGACCTGAATTACGTAACTTCAAATAATGAGCCAAAATTAATAAGAATATCCTCATACAAAAGTGATGAAGATAGATTTAAAACACTTTCTATAGAGGAAGTTGTGAAAACTCCTACAATTGTGCAAATCATGGAGGAAAAAGGGTGGGATGAAGAAAAGATGTATAATGATATAGAAATAAAATTGAGATTTATTAATAAAATTAAAGAGGAAGCAAAGAAAAACGATTATTTTATGGATTATAGGAACATAAGCAAACTAATTTGGGAATTTTATAAAGATCCATTAAAGTTTAACTTGGAAGAAATTAAGTCTGAAGAAGAGGTATTATTGGATTAATATGAGTAGTAGTAAAAAATTTTTACTATTAATTGATAATCATAATAATTTATTTAAGAATTTAAATTACACATATTTTACTGATATTAAATTATTAATAATAAATATACCATTTATAATTACTTTGACTATAGATATAATGGAAATGATATTTTTGAATATATCATTATTTGAAATTGTATCAATATTTTTATTAATTATAATATTCATTAATATTAGCAAAATAGAAAGAAAATTATATGATATTTTAAATCAAAAAACAAATTTTCTACAAAAAATGATTGAAATATATAAAGAAATATTATTTTACACTTCAATAAAAGAAGATCCTGTAAGTTATGTTAAGTTGATATTTTATGCTTTTACTAGGAGTCTCATTTTTAATTTAGTCCTGCTATTTTTGCAAATCCATTCAGGAATAAATTTTACTGTGTTAATTTTTGCTCTAACTATAAGTAATGCCTACTTAATTTACATCATTTTGAAACCTTTTATATTGAAGTCATACTTAAATTCTGGCCTTGATAAAGAAATTCAAATGCTCTACGTAGTTTTTACTTCTTTTTTAACTATTGGAATAAATCCCTACATAATTATAGAAATTATAAGCAGAAATCCATTTTTTTCTTACTTCAAAAAAATCTACATGCAGCTAGAAAAAATAAGAATACTTTATATGTTAAACCCGATTGAAACTATCTCAAAGTATTCACATATTGCATATCATCCTGAATTAAAAGAATTATTCATAACAGTTTCTTCTACAGGAGCTATCGAATTGCATAAAATAATGAAGAGCAAAATGATAGATAGCTTTAAACTATTGGAAAGGAAAATAGAAAACTTACTTGAAAAGTTTAATGTTCTTCTTGCTTCTCAACTATTGGTATTTATACTGGTGCCTATAACAATGATAGTATCTGCTATTTTTATTGGGATGAACATTTTTATGGCATTTATTATTTTTATTGTGCTTCCTATTCTATTTTTCGCTGCTTTCTTATTCATTCTTAGAAGTAGCATACCATCTTTTCTTGTAGTATCTACTAGTATGGATTATAAGAACGGACTTTTGGTGCTATTCACAAGTTTAGCAATACTATTTTTTCTATACAGATTTTATAACATCGACCCAAGCTATATGTTATTAATACCTTCAATCATAACATTATTTAGTCTTTTCTATTTTAATTTCTACAGATATCGAAACCATGAAAAACTAATAGATACGATTCCAAAGATGATAAGAGAACTCTCGGAAGAAATCAAGAAAGGGAATAGTCCGTTACAAGCTTTGGAAAAAATAATCGACAGATTTGATGAATACATAAAATTATTTTTAAGAAAACTTGTATTCCTAAAAAGATTTGGATCCAGTATCACAAATGCGCTAACTAAAGAAAGATTACCGTTAATGTTTAAGCAAATATTTAGCATTATTGAATATACAGACCAAGCAGGTGCAGATCCAATAATTTATTCTGAATTATCAGATTTTGTTGATAAGCTTGATAATAGCAGAAAAATCTATAAACTTAAGACAAGATTTTTTAAATACTCTAGTTATTTCGTTACAGCTTTGTTAGCTGCTTCTATATCTATTTCTATATCAATTATGAATAATCTTGTTAGTGCATTTAACACAGTCAACTTAATATATACAGGTCCTTCTTTTTTTATCATTAATGCAACACCTAATTGGCTTTATGAAATCGCGCTTTTTTCTTCATATCTAAACTCTATATTATTAGGATATTTAGGAGGATCATTAGGATATAACCATATTGAAGGAATAAAAAACTCAATTATATGTTTGTTAATTGCATTTTTAGTTTTGCAAATCTTTCAAATTATTAAATTTGGAAGCTTTTGATAATGGAGGGCTCAATTGAGGCAATAATTTGTTCCTTCATAATAATAATTGTTTCTATTTGGTCGATAAACAGCGTAGTTTATCTAATTAATTATCAACAGGCAAATGTAAGTTTATCATATTTACAAAGCTGTGCTGAAGAAATCGCTTTTGTATATATGAACGCTAAATCTTACTCAGTCGTCAATGTTTCTAATTTATGTGATGGAAAATTAGATAAAGGAATTTATTATTATGTTCAAATATACATTATTCAAGTTGTAAATGGAACTATATTAAGCAAAATAATATATCAAGGAGGAAAAATTCCTCCTGAATTTGTCGACCAAGAAATTTACTATGCTTACTTTCTTAACGGTAATATAACCGCAATAAAAGTCAACACTTATGGAGAAGTATAGAGCTCAAGCAAGGATAATTGAGGCCTTGTTAGCATCATTAATTTTAATTAGCGCAACTATTATTGCTTACCAGTATTATACACCTGAAGCTAATAGCAGTTTAGGCAATGAGCAAAATATTGTAAGTAGTACTTTAGGATTTATCGTGGAAAACGGTTATCTTAAATACATCTTTAAAAATCCTACTGTGTTAATAAAAGTTCTTTATAGCTTAGTTCCTAAGGAATATGGGTTTAAAATATTTTTATATAATGAAAGTTGGGCGATAATATGGTCTTTTCAAACAGCCGATTTTACCAATAAAAACGAGGTAACTTCAATTTTAATATTGAATGGAATAAATGGTAATACTACTCAATTTTTCATTCTGATTTTAGCAATAAGCAAAGAATGAAAAAAGCTCAAGTTTTAATTCCTGTAGTAACTTTAATTTCAATTTTAATAATATTATTTGCGTTAACAATTCATCCTTTACTGGTCAATTATAAATATGTTGAGTTTGATCCAACAAATAAATTAATAGAAACATTTTATTTTTTCGAACAAATTTTAGCTAATGGTACAAATACAGGATTTAAAATACTTTTATCTCAATATGAAAATTCAAACTTTAATCCTTTAATAAGTAATACGCTAGCTAAGTTATCTAAAGATACCGCTATAAATTACTATTATTTATCCCTTAAAAAGATAATGGATATACTTCCCAGTTATGATTTTTCTTGGCTGAAGAATTCAAGCTATAACCCTATCATAATAAGCATCTTAGCTAGTTCTAACAAAGGTAATGGTTCCTATTTTAATGCATCTGTAACTATAAGAAATGAATTTGAATTACTATTTTTTACTAACGTAACTAGTGCAAAGGTAATTACATCAAAATCCAGTATTTATAATTATTACTATGTTATCGTTAATTATACTTACATAACATACTTTAATGGAAAAAAAGTTAATGTATTAAATGAAATCTCACCTTCTATAAATGGTAGTAATACAGGTAATTTTGTTTATTTAGAATCTAAAAACAGCTTTATTTTTATATTACCATCTTCTAGCATTGGAAAAACTATTATAAGTCTAACTGATAGTTATGGCATCGTTGAGTGGGTTTTAGTTTAAAGCAATGGCGTCTAACATAATTTCTAGCATATTAGTTGTCTCTACATTGTTGATTCTAATTAGCTTCTCATACGCCACAAGTGTAATGCAAATAGCTTTCTATTTTAATTATGTTAATCAAAGTGTGGTTTTAGAAGATTTAATTAAAATTAATGAAGCAATCAATTTCGTATATGAAAACATTCAATATTCGATTACGATAAAAATAATCATACCTCCTAATAGCATAATTGTTATTAACAAAAATGGTACTATATCGTTTAGACCTGCCTTAGATGCTCTCTTAAGTAATCAATATAAAAAATTTTTATCAGATCCGAATAATCTTATATTAAACATAAGCAGCAGTCATATAATTTACAACCTAGCATTCGATAAAAATTTTCAAATTGTGAACAATATAAATTATATCAGTTTTCTTTATTTTAATCCTAAGATTATATACATTAGCATTTCAAAATAGTAGCGCCTTTTATATTAAATCATAAAAAAATTTCGATGAACTCAAGAAAAGCGCTAAAAATTGTTCCAGTATTACTGATGGTATTTGCTATAACTTTGCCTAACGTTAACTCATTGAATTACCATAGTTTAATAAATACCTCAATGTTGTGCTTCTATGAATATTTGGAAAGCCCTCAAGGATTAGCTACACAATATAGCTCAGGTGCTTTGATTAAGTTTAATGGAAATGTTTATAGTGCGAACTCTTGCATAGAATATGTTACAGGTAATTATAAATTGGATGCTATATTATATACAGGTTTTATTTTTGTTAAATGGGATTCTAGCCCAAATATTAAAATACAAAACGCTTATAACTCATCGACAACCGTCACTTTATTCCAACAAAATTTAGGAAAATCGTATATTAATTTGTACATAAGAAAACCTTGGCTATATTTCTACGTTTATGCGATAACATCGACCGGATATCAACATGTATCTTTTGCACAAATATCGTTTAATAATGCAAATTATAATGATGGAGGTTTAACAATTTATACACCAGGAACATACCAAATTAAAGCAATATATCCTACTAATTTCCAATATGATCATTGGAGTGCATCTAATGATATAATTGTCAATAATTATTATAACCCAACAACTACAGCCACGCTTAAAATACAGACTATAGCTACTGATCAATTCATTGCGTTATACATAAAGGGGTCCGTAAAAGGGGGAACGTTTAATGTAACTTTTACAGAGCAAGGACTAATCGGTAATTCTTATTGGAAAGTGTCCATTAGCAACATAACTCAAACCGCATTAGCAGGACAAAATATAGTTTTTCATCTTTTATACGGAACTTATCAATGGAACGCTTCATCTGTTACTGCTTCAGATGGAATTTACTTTCCTAATCCTGCGAATGGTACAATTGTTGTAAATAATAATACAAAAATTACCATAATGTATAATAAAGCATCTAGTACTAGTGGAGGAGGCGGTGGTGGAGGATTAAATTATTATGTTAATGGTTTTCTCTTACTAATAGATTCTAATGTAAATAATTACAATTTAACTAGTAAAAACATTTTTATTGGAATTCCGGGAGAGAAAGTAAAATTTATTCTATATTTATCATTAAATATTCCAAATAATTTGTTATTTAATAGTAAGATAATAAACGTATCAGTTATTAATATTATCTTATCATCAAATCAGAATGCATTTTTAATAGAATATAACAATAACATTCTTCAATCAAATACAATAATATTCAATAATTTTATTTTAGCAATTAATCATTACCAAGCTCCTGTATTTATAATAAAGCAATTAACAACTAATAGTTCAGTAGCATTAGGAACAAGTGCTGGTTTTTATAAATTAAGCCTTTCGTTTTATGTTAAAATTACATATTTCATTAAAACAATTCCATTATCCATTATAATACCTATTTTCCTGAACACTTCATTTTACATTGATTATCCTCAAATTAAGCTTGACCACTCCAATTATGATGGAAATAAAGCTATATTAATATTACAATATTATTGGTTTAACTTGAAATATCCAATCTATAATAAGTCAGGTCTTCTTAATGTTATTTTACTACCTTATGGTATTGAAGGAAAACCAATAGATAATAATGGCTATGTTACGGTAATAATAAACTCATCACTAGTTAATTTATTAGCAGCTAATTTTTATGGGCAAATTGAAGTTAAAGGTATATACTCTGATGGCTCATATTTGAAGTATTCTGATATTTACATAAACTATTCAACTATTGCTATTGGATTAAATTATGTAATAAAACAAAATGCATTAAATACAATCTCTCTACAAGTAGTTGACTTTTTAAATCTAAAACCAATATCTAATGCAACAGTTGAAGTAATAATTAACAATATTATTTTTGGATTTTTCACTTCAGATAATTATGGTATTATCACTATAAATTACAATGGAACAATATATTCCTTGTCAGTAGCCTTAGCAAACGTTAGTAGTTCGTATGTATTGTTACCATCACAATATACCAATACAACCCTTTTATTAAGCAGTTTTTAAATAATAAAATAAAAAATTTTTTTGTGAATGTATCTGATACGATTGTAAAGGCTTTATTGATAATTTTTGTTATATCTTTTAGTTCTATTATAGGTTTTTATCTTTACAATTCTAATTATAAAATATTTTCAAATAAAGAACCTGTGTTAAATAATTACGAGATATTAGAGTTTATACAACACATAATTAATGATACATATAATAATAAGATTATTTTTAATAAAGTTATTTTAAATATTGGCAATTCATTTTTATATTTTACAAATATATATAATTTATCTTTAAAGTTCGTTTTAAGGCAGCAAAGCATAATAATACCGATAAAAATATATCAACTGGGATTAACAGATAAAGTTTTTAAAAGCTTATATTTACCTAATTTAACTTCCACTAAAATTTACTATTTAGATTTTCAAGATATAATAGTGCCTATTATATTCTACCAAATTAATTCAAGCAAAATAATGAAAAATCGAAATGAATATTATATACAAGTAATCTATCTCGAAATTAATAGTTCACAAAAGTTAATTGGAGAAAAAGAGATAGCTTTTCAAGTTTATAAGAAGACTGCTCAAGCTATGTGGTTTGCTTTATATAATGAAACACTTTACTATATGTTGAATAATTATACAATCGCTTCGATATATCTTAATAAAGGCGATATCGTACAATTTTCATTCATCAAATTCGATTTGAATATCTTAAGTAACAACATATAAATGGATAGAGCGATTGTTGAAATTTTAAATACATTCGCTTTAATTTTCCTAGTTACTGTCATTCTGTTTTCAACATTCACGATTTACAACAATATGCAAAGTATAAACAGTTTAATTATGCTAAAAAATTTAAAATCAAAAATAGAGAACATTCTAGAAGAAATTTATTTTTACTCTATTTATTATAATACGAGTATTAAAATAGAATTATTAACAACAGCTTTGATCTATATTCAAACATTGAATTATAGTTTGCTTATCGTGTATTTAGGGAATCAGCAAGCCATAATTAAATCTCCTTTGCATATTCAAGGTGGAGGCTTTGGCTATGATTTCATATTTCAATACAATAATAATAGCATATTTGTTGTAGCTACTTAATTACAGAGCTTAAATATCTAAAAATAAAGTCTTTTTGGAATGCATAAAAAGCTTAAAAAAAGAAAAGGTGATATATCTGGCCCTATTGTAGCGGTCTTATTAATAATAGCATCTATAGCAATTGCAAGCGTAGTTATTACATGGATGTATAACCTTGGAACTTCAGCGAGTAAGCAAGGTGCTTTACTAATTGAAGGTACACCAGTAATAGTAAAAGATACAAACTCATATACTTTATACATTACAGTTAAAAACGCTGGAAATATTCCAGTTAATATAACATCAGTAATTATTAACAACATAACATGGAATATAAGCGGTACTACGACTTTAAGCATTAATCCTGGCGCAGTTGTTTCATTTAGTGCAATATCAAGTACAACCATAACATTAAGTTCCCAAACTGTAAATGGAGTGCTTCAAACAAGTGCAGGTACAATTCCTTTTGTAGCTATAGTTCAAAGTTAAGATTAATAATTTTTTTAATTTTTTGCAGGGGGTGGGATTTGAACCCACGATGGCCTTAAGCCACTGGATCTTGAGTCCAGCCCCTTAGACCAGGCTCGGGAACCCCTGCATCACGAAGTCACAATTGTCCCAATATCTTCATTTTCCAAAGCTCTTTTTATATTTTCCTCTATTTTTCCATTGAATACTCTTACTGGGATTTTGGATCTTTTAATTATTTGTAAAGATTGAGGATCAAAAAGTTTATAATCACCTGCTAAAGAAGAATGCGCTGGAGTTATAATATTTATTAAATCATTTATGTTCATCTTTTTAATTAATCTAGCATCTTTATACACATTCGGATCTTTATCAAAGACACCATCAACATTTGTAGCATATAATAACATAGATTTACTCAATTCAGCAACAATGCATGCTACTGTTGTTGTTGAAATTGTAGGAAATAAACCCCCACAAATTATCCTTTTACCTTCATTTAATTTTTGAATTAATTCATCAAAATTTCTTATAAATGCAAAAGTACTTTGTTCAGCTAATATTTTATAAATTATACTTGCATTAATTTGGCTTATTTGTATTCCTATGAAGTCTAGGTATGGTTCAGGAAGGTACAATTTTCTACCTATATTAATATAGTTCCTTGCCCATTTTCCACCGCCTATTACGATATGAAAATTTTTGTATTTTACTGCAAGATTCTGCAATAAATTAGAATATTTTAAGAATGAATCTTCATTTTCTGTTATTAAATGACCACCTATTTTTAAAACGTATTGCATTTTTTAATGATATTAATAAAAACAAATAAATACTTCAATTTATTCAGATTTTGCTTTATTATTTAGTATTTTAAAATAGCAACTATACCCTGAAAATTAGATCTTATCGATTCACTTTCACTAATATTTTTGCTTAAATAGATAACTTCTGCGCCCAATTCTATAGCCTTATCTACAATTTCATCAGTAATATCCCTCTCAGATGTAATTTTTATGTTCTCAGAACCACATATCTTACATTTTAAGTTTTGTTTAACTTTCAAAAGAGGATCATTTCCAAAAATTTCTTCATTTAGCGTATTACAATTTTGGCATATATATTCAACCTTTTTTATGATAGAATCTTCGACAATTAATAATTTGGATATATTTTTTTGGTTTAAGACGTTTATAACTTCCTTTATGCCAATAGCTAATTTCTTAGGATCGTCATTTAACAATTTCAAAAAATTATCCATTTCTTCTTTTTGCTTAACTAATTCTACCTTTTGTAACAGTTCTTTTCCCCGTTGTAACAGTTCATAGATTCCTTCTTCTCCTGAATATCCCAAATCAATAACACCAATGATTAATTTCTTAAGATCAGCTGGTATATAGTCTCCATCTACAAAATCATTTTTTGTGGGTCCAGGCCCTCCTAGAACGATACCATCCACTTTATTATCCTGTAAATAATATTTAACCATCCGTTCCCCAATCCTTTTATAAAATTCATGTGCTAATATTTCGATAACTCTTTCAAACCTTCTAGCAGATTGACCGCCTGCCCTATGTTTACCTGGAATACCTGATGTTATTGTTTCAAGAATCTCAAGATTGCTTCCTTCTAAAATAGCAAATGATGCCTCTTCTCTATCTATAGCTACAAGACCGTATTTGTTTCCGACTTTTAGCATTTCCTCTAATATATCTGTATGAAAATGAGAATCACATCGGTATAAATAAATAGAAATAGGTTTAGGTGGTTCAATTAAATATATTTCAAATTTTTCATTACCAGGAGCATTACCTGCAATATAACCTGCAAAAACAACCAACCCGTTCTCTGATGCTTTATTAAAGAATTTCAATCTTTGCATTATACTAACTAATGATTCTTGAACATGATGTCTCGTTGTTCTATCCTTTATATTTCCTGCTTGTGAATATTCGCTTTTCAATACGTCCATTATATCCGCTATCTGCCTACCTGCAGGTATATACAAAGAAATGAGCTCTGTCCCTCTTCCTTCTTTACTCTTCAATTCTTTAATTAATCGCTTTAGTTTAATCAGTTCCCCTGAGTTTAATTCTGACATTAGAGTAAAAACTAAAATAATTTCATGCATATAATTTATAAATTTGACTAATTGAAAGGATATATCATTAAGTTCGAGGATAATTGGACCGGGAGGGATTCGAACCCTCGACCTTCCGCGTGCGAAGCGGACATTCTACCACTGAACTACCGGCCCTAATAAAAGGGCCCAGGATGGGATTCGAACCCATGCAATAGGCTCCACAGGCCTACGAGCTACCACTACTCAACCTGGGCCATGACATTAAATCATAATATTATCCTAGATAAATAATTTGCACATTATTATTTATTAGCCTAATTGCATAATGTTAAGAAAGAAAAGACAAAAAGACTTGGCTAGGCAAAGAATAAAGATGTTGTTTGATTTAGCTATTAAAAACTATAAATATGATAGAGAATTTTCATCTAATTGTATAAGAATTGCATATAAGATTAAGAAAAAATTTAATATTCGGTTACCAAAAAATCTGAGAAGTTTATACTGTAAAAAATGTTATAACTTATTAATACCGCCTGATGGAGTAAAGATAAGAATCCATGGTAAAGGTAAAAAAATTAAAATCGTAAAAATTTGTAATGTATGCAATAGAATTATTAGAGAAGAACTTGAAAGATTTAGGTAATCACTCTTATATAGGAGTTAAAAATAAAAGTATCTACATATGACTGACCCTAGATATGTTTCCGCTGAGTTACTTATTCAAGAACTATCAAGTTACTTAAAAGAAAATGTAAAGGAAATAACTCCTCCTGAATGGGCATCATTTGTTAAGACTTCTACAGGCAAAGAAAGATTGCCCATTCAAAATGATTGGTGGTATACGAGAAGTGCATCTATTTTAAGAAAAATTTACATATTTGGTCCCATAAGTGTTGAATCATTAAGAACTATTTACGGTACAAGAAAAAGGTATGGAAAAAGATTAGAGCACCATGTAAAAGGCAGTGGAAGCATAATTAGAAAAATATTGCAACAATTAGAAGCTGCAGGATTGGTAGAGAAAACTAAAAAAGGTAGAATTTTATCAAAAAAAGGGAGATCACTAATAAATAAGCTGTCAAATAAATTATTTAATGAGATAATTAAAGTTAGACCTGAATTAATAAAATATAGACCTGGAGGTGGTAAAATTGGCGGAGGACCCAGAACTGGAAGAATTAAGGAGAAGAAAGCTTGAAGAATATCAAAGGAGATTGGAAGAGGCTTACATTAGAGAACAACAGAAAAAAGAATATGAAGAAAAAAAAGCCCAAATTTTAAGAAGGATTATGACGCCAGAGGCAAGAAGTAGAATGGAGACGCTCAAACTTGTTAAACCAGAATTAGTTGAACAATTAGAAGCTCAACTTATCCAATTAGCCTTGAATGGAAGAATAAAAGCCCCTATAACTGATGAACAGTTAAAGGCAATGTTAAAAAGTTTGCAACAGCAACAATCTGATACAAAAATAAGAATAATAAGGCGAGAATAATGGCAAAAAATAAAACATTATATAGAAAGAAAAAGCTCGCGAGAGAGTTCAAACTATCTAAAGCTGTCCCTATTTGGGTAACTGCAAAAACAAGAGTAGGTGGAAAGAGATTGAGGAGAACTAATAGAAGAAGAACTTGGAGAAGTTCATCGATAAAGCTATGAGTGTAGAGGAAAAACAGAATCAAACTGTTGAAGAAGAAAAGAAGGAATCGCTATATGAAAATTTGCTTGAAGAAAACGAAAAAGTTAAAGAAGAGAAAGTTTTAACAGTAAATCTTAGAGACGCTAAAAAAGCTCCCAAATTAAAAAGAGCAAAAAGAGCAATAAAAGAACTTAAAGAAAACATAATGAGATATACAAAACTTCATTCTATATTAATCCATAATAAAATAAATGAATTAATATGGTTAAGAAGTGCTAAAAAACCACCTTCAAAAATTAAAGTTAAGATTATAATAACTGATAAAAATAAAGCTATAATTCTACCAATTGAATAGTGGGAGGAACATCAAAAGGATTCATATATAATTCTGAAATAATAGGCGCATTTGCATATGCAACAAATAAAGTATGCCTTCTTCCAAAAGGCATTGATAATAAAACCAAAAAAATATTCAATGAAACTTTAGAAACGGAAATACTTGAAACGACAATTTCAAATAGCCCATTAATTGGTATATTTATTGTCGCTAACGAGAACGGTGCAATTTTGCCTTGGACATCGTCTAAAGAAGAAATAGATATGCTAAAATCATATTTCAAAGATATAGAAGTTCTTGAGTCAAAATTTAACGCTATTGGAAATCTCGTTAGTGCAAATTCAAAGGGCGCTGTCTTGCATGTTGATTTTAATGAAAATGAAATTGAATTGATTAAAAGCGTGCTTAAAGTTAATAAAATTGCAAAGTTAAGTAAAAACAAACCTTTAGCTAGTTATTTATTTGTGGATGATAATGGATTTTTAGCGTCTTTATATTTTGATGACTATGATATAAAAATGTTTGAAGATGTTTTTTCTGTACAAGGCGATATAGGTACAGTTAATAGAGGCAGTAATATTATTAAGCTAGGAATTATAAAAAATAATAAGGGACTTATAGTTGGGGGGTTGACAACAGGTGCAGAAATCGCAAAAATTGAACAAATCTTTGGAGTTGCAAAGAAAATTAAATAGGTATGAAGTTAAAGGTATTGTTAAAAAAGGTAAAGATTTTAAGGTAGATTTTAAAACATTCGTATTTGGCTATTCATTAAAACACGCAACTGATGTAATACTATCAAGATTAGGAAGTAATTATAAAGTAAAAAGGAAAAACATAATAATTGAATATATTAAAGAAGTTAAAGAAAATGAGCAGCAAAGAGAAGGAAATAAATAGAAAAGTTTTAGAATATGAATATTATAAGCAACTTTTAGATAATTATCAAAATGAATTTACTGCGATAACAGCATTGTTGAATGAAGTTGATGCAACGTTAACTTCTCTAAACGAGCTATATAAAATTCGAGAAAGTCAAACAGAGCTTTATACATCGTTAGGTAGTGGATCCTATTTAAAGGTTAATCTCAATAAAGATAATAAAATATTGCTGAATATTGGCGCAAAAATATTTGTTGAATATACTCTTGAACAAGCTACTAATTTTCTAAATCGAAGAAAACAAAAAATAACTGAATCTTTGGAAAATACTAGCAAAGTTATTAGAGAATTAAGTTTAATAGTCTCTAGATTAGAAGCAGAACTTGCCAAATTAACTGAAAGTAAAGAATAAATGTTTTCTGGTATAAAGAAAGCATTTTCATCGTTAAAGGAGAAAATTTTAACTACTCAATTATCAGGAAATGAATTAAAGGAAGAACTTTGGAAATTTGAATTAAAATTGGTTGAAAATAATGTTTCTGAAGAAGTAGCTGAGAAGATAGTAAAAGAAATTGAAAATAGACTAATAGCTAAAAAAATAGGGAGATTTGATAAAGCTGAAAATATAATTAATGCTTTATATAAAGAAACATTAAAAGTTCTGCTAAGAGATATTGAAGATAAAAATTTATTGGATGAAATTTTAAAAAATAAGCCGTATATAATTCTTTTCGTAGGTATTAATGGAACTGGAAAAACGACATCAATTGCTAAATTATGTTATTATCTTAAAAATAAACATAAGATGAAATGCTTACTTGCATGTTCAGATACGTACAGAGCTGGTGCAATTGAGCAACTAGAGACCCATGCTAAATTATTAGGTGTTGAAATGGTAAAACACAAATATGGCGCGTCACCTACAGCTGTAGCTTACGACGCTGTTGCTTATGCATATAAAAACAATTTCGATGTAGTCTTAATTGATACAGCAGGTAGAATGGATACAGATATAAATTTATTAGATGAAATGAAAAAGCTTGTAAGAGTAATAAAGCCACATGCAACATTATTAGTAGTTGATAGCTTATCAGGGAACGATGCTTATTATCAAGCTGAAATTTTTAACAAAGAACTAAACATAACAGGTTATATATTGACGAAAACGGACGCAGATGAAAGAGGTGGTACAATTTTAACCCTTATCTATTCCACAAAAAAGCCAATATTGTTCGTAGGTACTGGATTAAATTACAATGACTTTATACAAGTAAATAAAGATTGGATAATTAATAAGTTGATTGAAGAATGAAGAATATAATAAATAACATAAAAGGGATGAGAGGACGAGATCTACTCTCAATTACAGATCTTAATAAACAAGAAATCTTATCAATTGTAAATCTAGCTGAATATATTAAAACGCTTAGTAAAATAGGAGTAAAAAGTTTTAATTATTTAGTAGATAAAAAAGTAGCACTTATATTCCAGAAACATTCAACAAGAACAAGAGCGTCATTTTCGGTAGCTTTACAAGAATTAGGTACTCAATCTTATTATTTTAGTTGGAATGAATTACAATTAGCTAGGGGTGAAAGTATAAGAGATACAGCTAGTGTTTTGAATAGATACTTTGATGCAGCTATTTTAAGAGTTTATAAACATAGTGATTTGGAAGAATTTGCAAATTATTTTGACGGGCCTGTTATCAATGCTTTAAGTGATTTGGAGCATCCATGTCAGATTCTATCTGATTTTTTTACTATATATGAAAAATTTGGTAAATTAGAAGGTATAAAAATTTCATATATTGGCGACGGTAATAACAACGTTGCGATAAGCCTACTTCTAGGTTCAGCTATTTTAGGAACGAATATTACAATTATTTCTCCCAAAAGATATCAACCTACCTCACAAATTCTAGAAAAGGCCCAAATTATTGCTAAAAAATCAGGATCTTCGATTAGAGTCACAGAAGAAATTAAGAATTCAATGTTGGATGCCAATATTATTTATACGGATACCTTTGTATCTATGGGAATGGAATCAGAAAAAGAAATTAGATTAAAAGAATTGAAGGATTATCAAGTTAATGAAAAAATATTCGAATTAAATCCAAATGCATATTTTATGCATTGTGCTCCATGGCATCTAGGAGAAGAAGTTACTGAAGGAGTCGTATATGGTAAAAATTCTATAGTATTCGAACAAGCAGAAAATAGATTGCATACAAGCAAAGCTATTTTAATTGCTCTCTTAAAATAAAGTTTATTAAATAGATCCTAGCTTAAATTTTAATTGCTAACTTGTCAGAAAAATTAAAATCGCTTTGGAATTCAATTCGTAACATATTATCTCTAGCAATTAAACCTACAAAAGAAGAATTTAATTTAATGTTTAAGATAGTAGGTGTTGGGTTTTTAATTGTAGGAACATATACTTTTGTAATAAGCCTATTAGGTTTTGGTCTTCAAAGTATAAATATCTCAAGCGTACCTCAAATAGCAATATTAATATTTACGGTGGTTATAGGAATAGTATTATTATTATATTACTATGGAACAAGAAAAAGAATCTGGTAAAGGTTCAGAAATTAAGATATTTGCAGTTAAAGTTACTACTGGTTATGAAAATACTACGGCCTTCATAATAAATGAAAGATATAAAGCTGTGGCTGATAAAACGAGCGTTGTATCTGCACTAGTGTTGGATGAAATAAAATCTTATGTTATGGTTGAAGCTAAAAATATGGGAGACGTATTATCGCTATTTTACGGGCTTAAACATGTTAAAGGTCAAATAAAAGGCATGATAGATATCAAAGAAATAGAACATTTATTAGTTCCTAAAGAAGCAATAACTGACTTAAAAGAAGGTTATGAAGTAGAGATAATTTTTGGTCCATTTAAAGGTAATATAGCAGAAATAATTGAAGTTGATAAGAGCAAAAATGAAGTGACGGTAATTTTAAAAGATGCTGTAAGTAATATACCAATTCATTTATCTGCTGAATATGTTAAAGTTATAAAGAAATAATAATAACAATAAATAAAATGCCAAAATCAAAATCATTTAATTTTACTATAGAAGGAGGAAAAGCTACAGGAGGACCGCCTATAGGTCCTGCACTGACACCTTCAGGTATAAATGTGATGGATGTTGTTAAAAAGATAAATGAAGCTACAAAAGAATTCGCAGGAATGCGTGTACCTGTAACTGTTAAAGTTGATCCTGAAACAAAAGAGTTTGATATAGAAATAGGAACGCCTTCAACAGCCGCGTTGCTTCTAAATGAATTAAAAATAGAGAAAGGTTCTTCATCTCCATCAAAACAAAAAGTTGGAAATTTAACGCTCCAACAAGTAATAAAGATAGCAAAATTGAAAATTAAAGATCTTTTAGCTAAGGATATTAAAGCGGCAACTAAAGAAATATTAGGTACATGCGTTAGCTTTGGTATAACAGTTGAAAATAAGGATCCTAGAGAAGTACAAAAAGAAATAGATAAAGGTTTATACGATAATTTATTCAAAGAAATATAATTATGTCAAAAACAATTCAAAAATTATCAGCAGATTCAGATACTATACTTAGTGCAATTTCTAAATTAGAGTTATCAAAGAAGAGAAGATTCAACCAAACGTATGAAATAATAGTAAATTTAGCTGATGTAGATTTAAAAAAAGTAGCCAACAAAATGAATTTGATATTAAAATTACCTAATAAGATTTCAAAAGAATCAAAAGTTTGTATTTTTGCCGAAAAAGATGTAGCAAAATTAGCTGAAGAAGCTGGAGCTGATGCAGTTATTAGAAAAAGTGATCTGGATAAATTACAAGGAAATAAAAGAGAATTGAAAAAATTAGCTAAAAAATATAATTTCTATCTAGCTCAACCTGAAATGATGCCCGTCGTTGGAAAGTTATTAGGCCAATATCTTGGTGCAAAAGGTAAATTGCCACAAGTTTTACATCCAAACACCGATGTAGCAAATTTGGTAAAGGACTTGAAACAAAGTGTGAGAATTAGAATAAAGAATCAACCAACCTTAAGTTGTGCTATAGGTAAAGAAGGAGATGATCCTAAGAAGTTAGCAGAAAATGCTATTTTTGTGATAAATGAAATACAAAGAGTGCTAGCTGGTGAAGGAAGAATTAAAAGTGTGTATATAAAGAAAACGATGTCAAATCCTATTAGGGTGAGATAAAAGTGTCATTAAAATACAAGGCCATAAAGAAAGTTACAAAATTAAAAAAATCTAAACAGTTAGATGAAATAATTCGCTTACTTAATGACTTCAAATATATAATAGTTGCTGATTTAATTGGTCTAAGAAGTAGTGAAATTCAAGAAATTAGAAAAATTGTAAGAAATTATGGCATATTAAAAGTTGCAAAAAACAATTTAGTTAAAATAGCAATAGAAAAAAAATTTGGAAAGCAAATACGAGATAAAATCGATAAATTATTAACAAATCAAAATTGCTTTATTTTTACTAATATAAATCCATATGAGCTGTATTTGATACTAGAAAAAAACAAGATATATTCAGCGGCACAACCTGGAATGAAAGCTCCTATAGATATTATTGTTCCAGCAGGAAACACTGGCTTAACACCAGGACCTATATTAAGTAAGTTTAGTAAATTAAAGGTACCAACTAAAATTGAAGAAGGTTCAGTTTGGATAGCTAAAGATACTATAGTAGCCAAACAGGGTACAGAAATAACTAAAGAAATAGTAGAATTATTAAATTTACTAAATATAAAGCCAATATCAAAAACCTTAAATTTAAAGTTCGCATTCGATGGAAAAAACATAATAGAAAAAATAGTATTAGATATAGAAGAAATAAGGAAAGAAATAATTGATGCTTATAACAACGCTTTAAAAATCGCTTTAAATAATGCATTACCCGTTAAGGAAACATTGCCTGCGTTGATACTAAGTGCACAAATGAATTCAATAAAATTATTACAAAATATGGTATTACCGGAAAAGGAAAGTTTATCGTTTAATTTGATTAAAGCGCAAATGTTAGCCAAATACCTATTAGATAAGCTTAACGTTAAGTAAATTAAAAAGCAAATATTTTTATTTAGGAAGTTACATATAGTTTAAAGAAATATGGAATACGTATATGCTGGTTTATTGCTGCATTATGCAAAAAAGGAGATAAATGAAGATAATTTGACCAAGATCTTTCAGTCAGCAGGTATACCGTATGATGAAAATAAACTTAAAATGTTTGCCGCTGCTTTAAAGGAAATTAATATAGAAGAGACATTAAAGTCTGCAACTGCACTACCAGCAGCTGTTACAGCTACACCTCAACAAACAACAGCACCTGCTGAAGCTAAGAAAGAAGAAAAGAAAGAAGAAAAGAAAGAAGAAGAAGTCTCAGAGGAAACGCTATCTGCAGGACTTTCTGCTTTATTCGGGTAAAGATAAAAATATCATTTATTGAATTAATTTAACTATTTATTAATGGAATTTAGCAAAGACGAATATGAATTAAAATATTTTATTCAAAATGGTTTCGTTAGAAAGCAATGTAAAAATTGTAAAAGATATTTTTGGACCCTTAATAAAGATTTTGAATATTGCCAAAGTTCTCCTTGTGTTGAATATGGCTTTATAGGAGAAAAAATATCCAATTTTAATCTAAATGAAGTAAGAAATCTGTTTATTAATTATTTTAAAGAAAAAAGTCATACAGAAATCAGTTATAGACCTGTTGTTGCTAGATGGAGGGATGACATATATTTAACAATAGCAAGTATTGCTGTTTTTCAACCTTTTGTTACAAGTGGAATAGTTCCACCACCTGCTAATCCTCTAGTTTTTTCTCAACCTTGTATTAGATTAAAGGATATTGATCTTGTTGGTAAAACAGCGGGTAGACATCTAACTATATTTGAGATGATGGCGCATCATTCATTTAACACAGTTTATAACACAATTTATTGGAAAGATGAAACTGTTGAATACTGTCAAGATTTTTCCTCGAAAATTTTGAACATAGATCCCTTAAGTATCTGCTACATTGAAGATGCGTGGGAAGGTGGTGGAAATGCTGGGCCTTGTTTCGAAGTAGCATCTAAGGGATTGGAAATTGCGACTTTAGTTTTTATGAAATATCAAATAGTAAATGGAACATTAAAAGATCTTCCTCTATTTATCGTAGATACTGGTTATGGTCTTGAAAGATATGCTTGGTTTATATCAGGTAAGTCTTCAGCATTTCATGCAATCTATGATAAATTACTTGAAAAAATTTTTAAAAAATTAGGTCTGGATAAAGAAGTTAATCATATAAGTGAAATACACTCAAAAAAGTCACTTTTGTACTTACAAGATAAAGATCCAATTTTTAGCATAAGTAAAGAATTAAATACGAATGAAAAAGAAATAAGGGAAATAATAAAAAGGCTTGAAGCTAGCTATGTTCTATTGGATCATTCCAAATGCATAACATTTTTGTTAGCTGATGGTATAGTTCCTTCAAATGTAGGAGAAGGATATCTTGGTAGATTAGTCATAAGAAAATTATTAAGGATAATGAAATTACTAAACATTGATATAACACTAGAAGAGCTCATAGAAGATCAAATAAGTTTATGGAGTAAAAGCTTTCCACACCTCGTAAAAGAAAAGGATAGAATAATAGAAATTGTCAATATTGAAAGAGAAAAATACGACCAACTCCTTAAAAGAGCCGATACAATGATAGATAATTTAATTAGGGAGAAAATTAAGAAAAATGAAAAATTTAATATAGATGAATTAATAAATTTATACGATTCACATGGAATTAGCCCAGAATATGTAGTTGAAAAGGCAGCAAAATATAATATTGAAATAAGCGTACCTAAAGATTTCCTTTCTAAAATAGTAGAAAAACATGAAATTAGCGTAAAAAAAGATATAAAAAAAGTAGATCTGCCTATAACAAAAGATTTACAGCCGACATACCCATTATATTATGATAATCCATATACTGATACATTCAGAGCTAAAGTTTTGAAGGTAATATATCCAGATTGGATTATATTAGATAAAACAGCATTTTATCCTGAAGGAGGAGGACAAATATACGATACTGGAAAAATTATTTACAACGATTTTGAAATGAATGTTCTGTCTGTTTATAAATTTGATAATGTTATTTATCATAAAGTTAACAAGATAATCAGTGGTATTGAAGGACAAGAAGTAATCGGCAAGATTGATTTCAATCGAAGATTAGATATAATGAGACATCATACAGCTACACATATTATGCTTTATTCACTTAGAAAAATACTAGGTAATCACGTTTGGCAGGCAGGTGCTCAAAAAGATGAGGAAAAAGGCAGGTTAGATATAACTCATTATAAAAGGATTAATGAAGAAGAATTAAAGAAGATAGAACAGGAAGCAAATAAAATAGTGTTATCAAATATTCCTGTAAAGGCTAGATTTATGGATAGAAAAGAAGCAGAAGAGAAATACGGATATTATATTTATCAGGGCGGCGTACCTGATGGAAGATTTATCAGAATAGTAAGCGTAGGTGATTATGATTATCAAGCTTGCGGAGGGACGCATGTTTCAACAACAGGAGAAGTAGGAATAATTAAAGTCATAAGAACGGAAAGAATACAAGACGGTATTGAGAGGATTATATACACTGCAGGGTTTAAATCCGTAGAATATTTTGGAAAATTAGAGAAAGAAATATTATTAGCCACAAATAAGTTAAATGTTCCTACCAACAAACTATTGGAAGGAATAACCAAGTTGTTAGAAGAAAACAAGAAACTGAAAAAACTAAATGAAAAATTAAGCTTACGAATTGCTAACGAAATCTATAATAACTTAAAGAACAAACCATACGTCTTAAATAAAATTAAAGTCTATTTTGGTCAATTTCAAAGTTTAGGAGAAAAAGAGATGATAAATATAGGAGAATTAATTACAAAAAAAGAGAGTAATTCTTTAGCAGTACTATTCAGTAGGTTAGATAACAGAGTTGAATGCTTTATTTTCGCTAGCCAGGATTTAATAAAGCAAAAGATTTACGCTTATGAAATAGCTAAGATGATTTCTACATATCTTAAAGGAAAAGGCGGTGGAGATGAAAAATTCGCTAGGATTGTAGGAACAGACGAGGGTGGAATAAAACTTGCAATAGAAAAAATTATTGAAAAATTTAAATTTAGCTAATATGAGCAATCAAGAAATGAATTTTTTTGAAATAGAAAAGAAATGGCAAGATAGATGGAGAGATGCAAAAATTTTTGAGGCTGAACCGATTGAGGGTAAAAATAAGGTTTTTATTACTATTCCTTACCCCTATATGAATGGGCATTTACATGTGGGATTTGCATATACATCATCAAGAGGTGAATTTTATAGCCGATTCAAAAGAATGCAAGGCTACAATGTTTTGTTTCCAATGGCTTGGCACTGGACTGGTGAACCTATAGCTGGTACTGCCAAAAGGATTGCTAACGGTGATAAAAAGCTAATAAATGTATTAAAAAAAATTGATAAAATATCCGATGATGATTTAAAAAAATTTGTAGACCCAATATACATTGCCAAATATTACACAGATAAAGCTAAACCCGCTATAATGAAACTGGGATATTCGGTAGATTGGAGAAGAGAATTTGTTACAACTTCTTTAAATAAAGAATATAGTGCGTTTGTCCAATGGCAATATAGAAAACTAAAAGAAAAGGGTTACGTGATTAAAGGAACACATCCAGTCATTTGGTGTCCAAATGATAAATCTCCAACAGGGGATCATGATAGATTAAAAGGAGAAGGAGTTTCTCCAGAAGTTTTCTATCTTATGAAATTTAAGTTTGAAGATGGATTCTTAGTAGCTGCAACTTTAAGACCTGAAACAATTTTCGGAGTTACTAATTTATGGATTAAATCTGATGAGCAATATGCAAAAGTAAAAGTTAAGAATGAGATTTGGTTTGTATCTAAAGATACGGTAATTAAATTAAAGGAACAAGATTTTGATTGTGAAGTATTAAAATATCTTCAAGGTGCATACTTTATAGGTAAAAAAGCACAAGAACCAATTTATAATAGAGAGATATTAATTCTACCAGCATATTTTATAGATCCTAAATTGGGTACAGGTGTGGTGTATAGTGTACCAGCCCATGCACCTTACGACTATATTGCATTGATAGATATTAAAAAAGATAAAAAGATTCAGGAAGAGTTTCAACTAAATTCGATTGAAATCGAGAGATTAAAGCCTATTTCAATAATTAGTACCGAGGGGTTATCAGAAATACCCGCTGAGGATATTGTGGTCAAAATGAAAATAGAAAACCAAAATGATCCTAAATTAGAAGAAGCTACAAAGTATATATACTCTGAAGAATTCAGAAGAGGTAAGCTAAAGGAAAATTGTTCAATCTATGCAGGTATACAAGTTAGCGAAGCTAGGAAAAAGATTATAGAAGATTTGCTTAAACGATCAATATTGGATAAACTTTATGATGCCCCAGAACCCGTAATTTGTAGATGTGGTACAAGATGTATCGTATCTATTTTTAAAGATCAATGGTTTTTAAAATATTCTGATCCGACATGGAAATCATTGGCTAAAAAGGCTGTCGAGAAAATGAAATTTTATCCAACTGAAGCTAAAAGAATGTTTTTGGATATAATTGAATGGTTAGAAGATAAGGCATGCACAAGAAAATCAGGTTTAGGGACATATTTACCATGGGATAGTACATGGATAATTGAACCATTGAGTGATTCTACAATATACATGTCATATTATATAATTTCCAAATATGTCAATTTAGGATTAATAAATATAGATAATTTAAAAGACAAATTTTTCGATTTTGTTCTCTTAGGAAAAGGAGATATTGATTATATTAGTAAATTATGCAATGTAGATAGAAATTTGTTACTGAATATAAGAAAAGAATTTTTATACTGGTATCCTGTCGATTTAAGAAACTCAGCTAAAGAACTTATAAACAATCATCTAACTTTCTTTATATTCCACCATGTGGCACTATTCCCAGAAGATTTATGGCCCAAGGCCATAGGTGTAAACGGATTGATGAATATAGAGGGTAAAAAGATATCTAAATCTGAAGGAAATATAATTTCAATACAAGAAGCTGTAGAAAATTACGGGGCAGATACAATAAGGTTATTTTTAGCTTTAGCAGCGGAAGGACTTGATGATGTTGAGTGGACTTCGTCTGGATTAAAGCAGACAATAAACACACTAAATTCATTTTACTCCTTCATAATGCGACTGATTAACATGAATATATTATCTAATAAAACAAACATGGATAAATGGCTAATAAGTATATTTCAAAAAAGGATAAAACAAGTCACTGAATTTTTTGAAGAGCTTAAAATAAGAAGTGCAACAAATGTAGCTTTATATGAAATTTGGTCAGACATAAAGTGGTATTTGAAAAGAACTGAAACTCCTAATGTAGAGCTTTTGAGGAATATCATAGAAAACTGGCTAAAATTACTTACCCCTATAATACCACATATTTGCGAGGAATTGTGGGAGAAAATAGGAAAATCTGGGTTCATTTCACTTTCTGAATGGCCAAAGTATAATGAAAATCTAATAGATGAAAAGGAAGAAGCAAAAGAAATATTATTTATTAACTTACAAAATGATATTCAAAATATTATTTCAAAAAAAGAGAAAGCGGAGAAAATATTTTTATATTTACCTTCAAAAACGAAATATGAAATTTTAAAAGAAATATATGAATTAGCTCTAAAAGGAGAAGACCAAAAGAGAATTTTTAATCTTATCTATAAAAAGGAGAATTTTCAAACAAAGGATGCCATTAATACTTTACTTAAATATTATTTCTCTTTAGAAAAAATATTGAGAGATAACATAATTAATGCTGAAGAAATTGACAAGAGAACAATTGAAGAGTTAAGACAACATTATAATAGACAAAAGTTAATAGTTGAAGTTTATAGAGAAGACGATAAGGATATTTATGATCCATTGAATAAAGCCAAAAAGTCTTTACCTTTTAAACCAGGAATTTTAATAGAGTAAATAAAATTTATTACATTATTAAATCTATTAAGGCTATATATATGCCCCGGTAGCTTAGCTTGGACATAGCGCTGGCCTTCTAAGCCAGAGGTCACGGGTTCAACTCCCGTCCGGGGCGAAAAATCTATTGTTGAAAATAAACTCTCATAATAAACAAATAAAACGCCCTGGCCGGGATTTGAACCCGGGTCGCAAGGGTGACAGCCTCACATTCTAACCGGGCTAAACTACCAGGGCTTTAAAGCTAATTTTAATTTATAGTTGGATGAGATATATATGTTTTCATTGTAGAAAAGTATAAAAATATCAATCGTCAAATAGATCTATCTGCTCAATTTAAAAATTTATATTTTTTAGCCACGGATACAATTCATATAACCTTTCGATAGATTTCTTAACTTCCTCTTCTGGATATTCATATGGTAAAAGTTTGTTTTCTAGATAATCTTGGTAGGCTTTAATGTCAAAGTATCCATGACCACATAAAAGGAATAAAATTGTTTTCTCTTCTCCTGTTTGACGGCATTTAATAGCTTCATCTATTACTGCCTTTATTGCATGTGCTGGTTCAGGAGCTGGCAATATTCCTTCAAGCTTAAAAAATAAAGATGCAGCATTGAATACTTCTAATTGATTATAAGCTCTTGTTTTAACAATCCCTTCGTTAGCAAGTAAACACAATGTAGGAGCTTTACCATGATATCGTAAACCACCTGCATGTATAGGTGGTGGTATAAAATCGTGACCCAAAGTATACATTTTAATTAACGGTGTTAATCTAGCGGTATCTCCATGATCATAAATATAAACCCCCTTTGTTATACTAGGTGCTGCTGTAGGTTCCACCGCAATAAATTCTATGTTCTTTTTAGCTTTTTTGGACACGACGTCGTAATAAAATGGCCAAAATAAACCAGAAAATGAACTGCCACCACCAATACAGCCAACAATCATATCAGGATAATCATCTAAATATTCTATTTGCTGTTTAGCTTCTTGACCTATAACCGTCTGATGCAGTAACACATGATTGAGAACACTGCCTAACGAATACTTAGTTTTTTCATGTGTTATTGCATCTTCTATAGCTTCGCTTATTGCTATCCCTAAACTACCTGGATTAGTAGGATCTTTTTCTAACAAAGATTTTCCATATTTTGTATTATTACTTGGACTTGCATAAACATCAGCATTCCATAGTTGCATTAAGATTCTTCTGTATGGTTTTTGATCATAACTAGATCTAACCATATAAATTCTAGCTTTCAAGCCAAACATATGGCAAGCAAAAGCCAACGCACTACCCCACTGTCCGGCACCTGTTTCTGTAGTTAAATTTTCTATACCCTCTTTATAATTGTAATATGCTTGTGCAATAGCTGTATTAGACTTATGACTACCTGGCGGCGAGACACCTTCATATTTATAATAGATCTTCGCAGGCGTCTTTAAGTAACTTTCAAGATTATAAGCTCTATATAATGGGGTAGGTCTCCATAATCTATATGCTTCTTTTATTTCTTTAGGAATGGGTATCCACCTTTCATTAGACATTTCCTGCTTGATTAATTCTTTGGGAAATATGATCTCCAAGTCTTTCGGATTTATGGGTTCTTTTGTAGCAGGATTTATCGGTGGCGGTAAAGGTTTTGGTAAATCAGGCAAAATATTATACCAATAATCCGGAATAGTTGCTTCCACAATAACACGAATTGCAGATACCATGAGAAATTATTATCTTCTCATTTTTATTAAGCATTTTTGTACAAAAAAATACATTTTTCATAAATTATTAATAGAAGATATGATAAAAATTATACATGTATGAGTATATCATATTATAAAAAATTAATTGAAGAAAAATTAGGCAGATATAGATCAAGATTACCTATCATAAAATCGATGCTTTCAAATGGTATAAGTATTGATAATGAAGGACATTATAGAGCTGGGCCATTTAAAATTCCAGACTCTTCTTTAGCTAAAGCACTTAATATTGATAGAAGGATTGTGCGAGAAACTGCTTTTTACATTTTAAACGATGAAGAATTAAAAAAGTTATTCATGAATTTAACTCCAATTTGTTCAATGACAAAAGTATCTGGTTTGCTAGGCTTTACATCTTTAGTAATAACAGTAAAAGACCCGAAAAAGTCAGGAATAGTGTCTAATGTAACAAATTTAATAGCAAAGTATGGATTAGGTATACGACAGATATTTGCTGATGACCCAGAACTTTTTGAAGAACCTAAATTGACTGTAGTTATAGAAGGAAGTATCCCAGGCGAATTCTTAAGCGAACTTAGCAAATTTGAAGATGTTAAAACAATAACAATTTTAAAATAGTATTCATTTAATATTCTATTCTTTATTCTTATAGCGTTATTTATTTATTCATTATCATATCATAAATGAACATGGTTTAAATAATATTCAATCTTAATTTTGTAACACTATAGTGAATTTTAAAATAAATTGATAGATTCATTAAACCTACTGAAAGAATATATTTAATAATAAAAAATTTTGTTTTATAATTTATATTTGATGTAACAACAAATATCTTTTTGCAATTTCTACGAGCTCCAATAAGCTATTTATTACATAATCTGCTATATTATTATAATCATCTTTATATCTCTTGATATATACAGCAATAGCTCCAATTGATTTTGCAGGTATCATATCATTTATGCTATCCCCTACGATAATGCTTTCTTTAGAGCTTATATTTATTCTTTTAAGAGCTTCTATGAAAACATCAGGCTTAGGTTTACCTTCCTTAACCATATCGCTACTTACCCATGCTTCAATTTGATTAAATTGTAATTTATTCTTTAATACTTGCATTATGTCATAGCTTAGACTTGAAGCTATCGCAAGTTTCAGATTTAAAAGTTTTAATTGACTAAGAGTAGGTTGCACTTCAGGAAACGGCTTTATATCATTAATTGAACTAGATAAAATTTCTTTCCTTCTTTCAATTATATCTTTTATTCTTTCATCATTTTCAATTCTAGTAACTTTTTTTATTATGTCCCTTGCCGATAATCCCCGAAGTTCCTTAAAATAATATTCGACTGTGATTGCATAGCCTAATTCTTTAAAAACTGTAACCCATGATTTTGCTAAATGTAAGTTTGAATCAATTAATGTGCCATCTAAATCAAACACGATACCTTTGATCATTTAGAATTACCTATTTAAATTAAAATCCTTCCAGATATCTTTATCCCCCCACAGGCCTAGTTTCCAAGCTGTAAATTCTACTATTTGTGTGTGATCGATAAATAAATTCACATTCTTGCTAATATTTTTAAGGTACCATTTAAAGACTGGTGGGTCAGAAGCTTCAAACATAAGCTTTTCGAAACCAAAATTATCTATGAGCTTTTTTACAACGTCTGTTCTCCACTTTTCAGGAGGCAAATCCTCAGTTATACCTTCTGATTCTATCATAATCATGTTGACTCCCGCGTTTATAAAAATTCTGCATTCTTGTATAAAATTTTCAACAGATCTAAGCTTAATTTCTTCTTCATAACCAATTATATGTGTGCCACCTCCTGCACCAATTATTAAAGAAACTTCAGGCTTTGCCTTAAGACCTCGATTCATAACTCTTTTGACCATATCAAGCTTATAATCTAATGGAATCGAAATGAAACCGCTTGAAATTTCTATTACATCGAAATCAAGCTCTTTACATTCTTCAATATAATTATCAACGACTTTATCTCCTTGCAAGATAACTCTTTCAATAAAGCCACCTGTAGAGACATATACATTGTAGTCATGGCATATTTTGATAATCTTCTTTACTTTTTCTTTTGAAAGTAGTCGCATCGAGCCTCCTGCAAATTTATAACCGTCTACGTATTCACCCCAATCATCAAGTAAATCTTTCAAATACCCATAACTTACTGAGGTATAATATGGCCCTCTTATTTCAATCAATCCGTATTTTCTAGGTTTTGGTGGTAAGTCATCAATCTTTACAAAATCAAATGCTTTTTTGATCATACATATTGAATAAGCTATATTATAAAAATTTCTATTCTTTATATGCTATAGCATCTATTTCAACATCAGCATCCATAGGTAAATTATCTACGAAAATCAATGTACGAGCCGGTAAATTATCTTTGAAATATTGTTTGTACACCTCATTAAACAACTTTGAATTCCTCGATTTTAAATAAACTGTTACTTTAATTATATCATTCAGACTTAAAGAATTAGCATTCAAGACTTCAATTAAATTTTCAAAAACTTGCTTGAATCTTTTATGGTCATCACCCTCTATAATGCTACCAGTAGACGGTTCAATAGGTAGTAAACCAGATATAAAGTAAAAGTTATTAGCCTTTTTTACTAAAACATATGGCCCTAATGGCTTTAACATTGATTATTTAATAGTTACTATTCTAAAAAAGCTATTACTTCTTGAATATCTTTAAAATTATATTCTTTATCCTTGACGGTCAAAATTATTTTTTCTATTTTAAAATATTTTAAAATATCTACAATAGATTTGTTACCAAAAGCTTGAAACCATTTTATTTGATCTCCTGTATATTTATCTTCAACAAATACATTTCCATCCAGTATAATAGAATATCTAGTATTAGATAATATAATAGCAGATCTAGCCTTTTTTGCCTTTAAAATTTCTTTTAACCTTTTAAATTCTGCTTCTAACATTATTTAAAAACCATTCCTTAAGCTTTGATAAGTCAACCTCATATTGATTCTTAGTTAACATGTCCCTAACTATAACAACATTTTTTCTCAATTCTTTTTCTCCAATTATTAGGAAATAATTTGCTTTCTTTTTACTTGCTTCACTAAGAGCTTCTTTCAAAGAATGGTTAGTTGTATCAATATTAACAATACAATTCACTTCTTTTAACTCAGAAACAATTTTAAATAGAAATTGAATAAGTTTTTCATTAATATTTAAAGAGTAGATTATACACAATATTTTTTGGTAATTTACTTTAATATTTTGAATTAATGCGATTCTATCAATCCCAAGTGCACAACCTGTCGCTGGGGTATGAAATCCTCCATAATATTCAATTAATAGATCATATCTGCCACCTCCTCCTACAGAGACATTTAAGTTCGGTACATAATACTCATAAATCACACCAGTATAATATTCGATACCTCTAGCAAAAGATAAATCGATGCTATAATTTTTTAAATTTATGCTATTAAGATAGCTGATAAAAATATAAAAGTTTTCTAAATGTTTTAATAAAGGCTCGTACTTTAGGTATTTCTTTGCTTCATCCATTATATTATCACCTTTTAGATTTGATAAATTCAATAGAATTTCATAAACCTCTAAACCTTTTTCATAACTTGATATTTTCCTTTTTAATTCATCAAAATTCTTCTTATCAATAAGATATAAGAAATAGGGCAATTCTAAATCTCTAACACCGCCTATTTTTAAAAGTTCTTTAATTAGACCCATGTGACCTACCTTTAGCTGAACTTTTTCTATTCCTAACGCACTAAAAATATCGTAACACATATTTACTATTTCAATATCAGCTAATACTGATTGTGAGCCCAGATGTTCAAATCCAGCTTGCCAAAATTCACGATATCTTGCCTTTTGGGGTTCATCATATCTAAAAACATTAGCAAAATATGAAATTCTTAGTGGCTTAGGAAGCTGTTGTAACTTATTTATAAATACCCTAGCTACAGAAGGCGTTAATTCCGGCCTTAGGGCTATTTTCCTCTTAGATAAATCTTCAAAAACATACATCCTTTTATTTATTTCATATCCTGATTTCTTTGCAAATAGCTCATAATACTCTAATGTAGGTAAGATAGCCTCGGAATATCCATAGAACTTACTAATTCTTCGAGCTGTATCTATAATATGGATGAATTTTTCAGCTTCTTCAAAAATTATATCCCTTGTTCCTTTAACGTTTTGTAGTTTGTCAACCATAATATGATATAATAAAAAATCCAATTAGCGTAATTAACATACCAACTAGATAAAGATTTTTAGCTCTAATTGCACTTTCTCGAGATTTATTTTTAACCACTATTAAAGTAGCATAAATTAATATTGCGTCTGTTATGATTACAGGCAATGAATATGTGAATTGTAAAAGTTTTAATGGAAATGGCAATATACTCAAAAGTATTGCTATAAAAATCATAAACGAAGCCAATTTTGTTGCAAAATCAATTCCGTATTTATTTGCAACAGTGATAATGCCCATTGTTCTATCACCAGTTATATCGATTATTCCCTTAATTATTTCTCTACCTATATTTGAAATTAGCGCAAGTATAACTAATATAAATATTGGAGCAAAGTTAGAAAAACTAAATAAGCTGGCACCAAAGATAAATGGTAAAGCTGTAGAATAAGCTACTGCTACATTTCCTATAAATCCTCTTTTCTTTAATTTCATATTATAGATAAATGATATTAAAAGACCAGAAATTACAAGCAATAATGATAATATATTCAAAAGTAACAAAGATAAGAACGCAGATATTACCGCTAGAATAATTGAATATTTCAATGCATGTTCTCTTGTTATTCTACCTGAAGGAATTGGTTTTTCAGGAGAATTTATTAAATCTACAAAATAATCTACATAATCGTTTAAAGTCATAGAAAATGAAGCTGCAAAAAATGCTACTGTAAATGCTATAAAACCATATAATAATCCATTAATGGTTCCAAATAAATAATTAACATTTACATTATACCATATAGGGTTTGATATTTGAATACCTATTAATGTTGCTAAACCAATCATAAAGCAATTTATAGGTCTAATGATCTCAAAAAAGGCTATGAATTTGCTTTTAAATGTTAACTTTTGAAGCTTCATAAGCAGTTATATCACCATTTGAATCTATTATAGCTAATACTAATGTCTTTCTCATTCTGCTAGCAAAGTTGAGCATTTCATCAAATTTCTCTATATCTAAGCTTTTTCCTTCATGAATTATTGTTATTATGTAATTAAATATGGTATCTTCAGATTTAGATTTTTTTAAGCTTAATAGAAAATCATAATTATCACCATAGCCTTTTTTTACGTAAAACCCTTTCTCCCTTAAAAAATTATACACTAAAAATTTTTCCCAACATCTACTATCAATTTTTGTTAAGTATTGCAGCGCTTCATTAAAATCTAAACTAAAATCATTCTTATACAAAATTGCTCTACCTTTATACAATAAATATAAAGCTTCGAAAGGTTCTATCAATAATAAATCATTATCTACAATACCTATTCCTTCTTCAATTAGTTTGGATGAGGTATATTTATTGGCATAGATCCTATTTGAATTATCGATAATTAAATTCAGCTTCATATTAAATGACATTATTATAAATTAAATTATTATTATTGTAGTTAAAGAATGCTAATAAATATAAAGTTTAAAGACGGTTATGCAGAATTTATAAACACAAACAAGTTACCTTCAAAATATGAAGTTATAAAAACAAAAGATCCAGATAGACTAATTCAAGCTATAAAAGATATGGAAATCCGTGGTGCCCCTGCTATTGGCGCAGCTGCTGCATTATGTTTGGCATTAGTTGCATTATATAAAGAGTATAAAAGTAATGAAGAGCTTTTTGAATTATTAAATCAATACTCCGAAAAATTAATAAAAGCTAGACCTACAGCATACAATATTTATGCATCTATTAATCGGATCCTAACAAATATAAATGTTAAAGAAGAAAGTTTAGCTGAGAAAGTACTAAATATCGCGCTAAAGATATGTGAAGAAGATATAAAGGCTAATCTAAAAATAGCTGAATATGGTAAAGATCTAATCAAAGATGGAGACAAAATTTTAACACATTGCAATACGGGCGCTCTTGCAACAGTTGGCGTAGGTACCGCATTAGGAATTATTTCAAAAGCTTCTGAAAACAAAAAATTATTCGTATATGTTACAGAAACTAGGCCTAAATTGCAAGGCTCTAGACTTACTGCATGGGAGTTAGAAAGACAAAAGATCCCTTATAAAATAATAACAGACTCTACAGCAGGTTTTTTAATTAAAAATGGAGAAATAAACAAAGTTCTTGTAGGCGCTGACAGAATTCTTTTATCTGGTCATGTTATAAATAAGATAGGAACGTTCACGTTAGCTGCAATCTCTAATTTATATAGAGTCCCATTTTTTGTTGCAGCACCTCTTACAACACTTGACCTAAAATCCAAAATAGAAGAGGTAAAAATAGAAGAGAGAAGCCCAGAAGAAATATTAAAAATAAAGAGATATTGGTTAGCTCCTAAAAAAGCTAAAGCGCTAAATTTGGCTTTTGATATAACAGAGCCCGAATTCATAGATGCGATCATTACAGATGTAGGAATCATAAACAGACCTGTTCAAGAAAATATATATAAAATTATAAAAAAATATTAGGATAAACTTTTTAAGCTGTATATAAATCTTAATGTAATATCACTAATTATATCCAGTACATCAACACACCGATCAGTTATTGTTTCAAGATCTTCATATATTTCTTTAAACTTTATAATTTTAATAGGATCAGATATTTTCATTAAATCTCTTAATGAAATACGAAGAAGATCATCTGCCATATTTTCAATATTTGTTGCTTCTTTATATAATGCCATAATTCTATCCTGTCCACTTTTTCTTGCAAGTAAATTATTTAACTCGCTTAAACTTTTGTCCACAATTATTACACAATTAAAAATATGATTACTCAATTCTTTCATGTAATCATCTGCAAATGTAAGATCATAAATATAAAAACGAGCCGCTACAGCTTCTATAGTATCGATAATATCGTCAATTCTCCTTGCAAGATGAGAAATATCCATATAAATTATTGAACTTATTTTAGTATTTGTTATATAGTCCATTATTTTATGAACATTTTGATCTGCTTCATGTTCCTCAGCTTTTATTTTATTAAAGAAAATATAAGAATCGATTTTTTCTTTAAACATTTCATCCTTCAACATTTTTGCAGATGCGATCATATGGCTTGATAGAGACGTAAACTCATTATTCAACTTCGTCGTGATTAATATTAATTCATTTTCACCTGAAGTTTCTGTTAAATATTTTTGCTTAGTTTCAGGCAGTAAAATTATAGTAGTTAAAGCACCTAAAAATGATACGAGAGATAGAATACCAATCAAATTAAACTTACCTATATTATTAATTAGAAAAGGAAATAATAATGCAGATAGAGCAGCTCCTAACTTTCCACTCATTGAAGCAATACCATGCCCTCTCGCCCTAAATGGAGTAGGAAATAATTCAACAGGATATACATACGTTGTTGTGTTAGGTCCATAGTTGGTAAAAAAGAATGTTAAACTGTATATAAAGAAAAATAAGTACACTGAATAATTTAGAATCTCATTTCCTATAAAATAAAGTATGCCAAAACAAGCCCCCATTATTAAGAAACCAAGTGTCTGTATAAATTTTCGTCCTTGTCTATCTATAAGTGCAACAGCGACCCAATAACCCGGTACAGCTGTCAAAATTATTGTTAGAGCAGAAGCTTTGACAGAAGCAAATAATCCAGAAAACCCAAATAAGGATGCTAAATAAGGTGTAAATATACCAGTCCCATAGAAAGATACATCTAATAAGAACCATGTTAAAGATGTTCCAAGAATAATTTTCCATTTCTTTTCAGCATAATACTTAAAACCTACAGGTAATAAAGTATAATGTTCTATATCAGAATTAAATTTCTTATCTCCTTTCATTATATTAAAACGCGGGGTTTCATATAGCTTTCTTCGAGCATTAAGTGTTAATATAGGAGGTATCGCACCAGCACCTAATAATATGCGCCATGCTATATCGGATGTTATACCTAATGAAAGTAACAAAAAGGCCAAACCAACCCCTGCCATTATTCCAAAACCTTGCATAGCAAAAGTAGACGCAATTAATTTCCCCCTATCTTTTCTATTTGCATATTCGCCTACTATTGTTGATGTTAATGGATAATCCCCTCCAATTCCTATACCTAATATGAAAGCCAAGCTATTAGTTCTAACACCGAGAAGGAAAATGCCGAGCCCAGTGCGCCTATTACTAGTATCAACACAGTAGTCCAATAAGAAAAAACTCGACCAAACTTATCTCCAATGTACCCAAATATTATAGGCCCTATAACTGCACCGAATAAAGCTGAACTAGCAACCAAACCAGCTAATGTGCTATCTAAATTGAATATAGGGATTATCATTAATAAAACAACACCGATAACAAAAAGATCGTAAGCGTCGGTGAAAAAGCTGGCACCTGATATTAACATTACTTTAATATGTTGCCAGCTTAAATGTGCTGATTCTAATTTATCTAAAATATCAATATTATTATCATCGTCTGATAACATATTTTCAATCAATTAAATAACTTTCTAGAACAATTATTTATATTTGCGTTAGTGCAGCTTAAGTATTATAACGTTCACAATTTTTACAAAGCTGAAACTAATATTGTGGTGCATTCTTCTGCAATATTTTTTACTTTTTCGGTAAAGATTTCGTATAATTTTTTGCTAATGGTTGATATAAATATGCAATACTTTACCTCCACTTTTAATTTTACTTTTTTTAACAAGATAAGCAAATTAATGTAATCTTCAATATTTTCTAAGTAAAATCCAGCAATTACAAGTCTGTCTGAATTTTTAATTGAATTTTTTGGTATTGCAACAGACCTTTTTAAATCTTCATATCCTATTTGCGAACGTATATAATACACATGTTCGTAATACTTTTCAGGAAATAGGGAACGTTCGTTATAGGCAAATAATAATTTTTTACCAATGTTTAAGGAGAGAGAATAACCAAACATTGCGTCTTTCGGAAAAAAGCAAACAATTTTGTCTATAGAAGAAAAATTAATTAAGTAAGCTACATATGCTGAAATAAAATAGAAGATGTCAGGATTTATTGAATTGCTACTTGATTCTTCATAATTTTTGTGCAATAATTTGATGAATAATTTTTCTTGCATAGCTATATTGATAATATTTCTTGCAACTTCAAGACTCGGTATTACTTGACCTTTAATATACCTGCATAAAAGAGAAATATTAATATTGAATAACTTTGAAAGTTCGTTATAACTCATTATACTTTTCAAAGCTCTTAAAAGATGAACCGTTGTAAGCCTTAATTCATAGTTTATTAGTTTATCATCGAAACTATAATCTGTTTCATCCATGAGCGAGGTTAATGTAGAATTTAAACTATTAGAATTATAAGTCATTTAGAGATACTTTTAATAAAAGTTTAAATACTTTTCTATGATAAAAATAAACAAGAAAAAAGTAAGTGTCGGAGAGCGTTTTAGAGTCGAGGAAGGAGACAAAAATCATTGGCAAACATGTTTATGGAAACTTATACGAATGCGACAAAAATTTAATAAATTCTGAGGAATATCTAAAAGAAACTGTTCTAAATGCGATTAAGCTGGCAAATATGCATTTAGTAGAAGTGAAATCATGGACAATGAGCGGAGAAAAAGGCGGTGTCTCAGTTATAGCATTAATTACTGAAAGTCATATAACAATACATACATGGGTTGAATACAATTACGCTAGCGTAGATGTTTATACTTGCGGAAATAAAAGTAATCCCACTAAAGCATTTAATTACATAGTCGAAAGGCTAAAACCTAAATTCTACACCGTCCATAAAGTAAAAAGAGACGGATTTAGAATATTCGAGAAGTAGATATAAATTTTTTTGATTTTATTCTTATTTTTATATTAAAATTATATTGAATTGTTATCGATTATTTTATTAACTTTGTTTAATAAGAAGAACTTAAATATAGACATTTATTTAATGGCTTAATGAAAATTAGAACAGAAGAAATAATAGGAGGATTAGTTAACGCTTCTTTAGTATCTTATGCCTTAATATTAAACCCTACAATAGTTTCAGGCGGAATTGATCCAAATTTATTCGGAGCGTTAATGACAACGACTATACTTGTAACAATAATATTTACCATAGTTAATGGTTTATACGCAAATGTTCCATTTGTCCAGAGTGTATATATGGGCGAGAATGCATTTTTCGCATTTGTTATGGTCGCATCTTTGAAAATACCCTACAATGATGCACTAGGAGTAGTATTTTGGTCAGGAATAATATTTTTTATAATCACTATAATTGGGTTAAGAAAAAGATTTGGTCAATCAATTCCTAGAGAACTATCTTTAACATGGGGATTTGCTGTAGCGGTTTTCCTCCTTTATCTTGCATTATCAGATGCAGGGATTTTTTTACCTTCAAATACCGGTTTACCTACAATACCTGGAGACTATAAATCTCCTACAGTAATTACATTTTTTATTCTAGCTGCAGTAATTATTTTTCTATATAGATATTTACCTCAAGCATTAAAAGGAGCAAGTTTAATTGTAAGCATAATAATCGCTTTAATTTTAGTTCCATTCATATTCAATACAAGCTACCCTTCTTTCAACTTTGGAATAGCTGATCCTACGAACGTAATTTTAAAAGTTGATTTTATTAACTCTTGGAAATGGGCTCCTTTTATTCTTATATTCTTACTTGTTGAATTAGTGGATGTTACTGGAACATTAAAAGCATTAGTAACAATATTCTTACTTGTTGAATTAGTGGATGTTACTGGAACATTAAAAGCATTAGTAACACCATTCAAATTAAAAAATGAAGAAGAAGTAATCGAGAAAGTGATGCGAGTAGAGGGAGTTTCAACAGCTGTAGGCGCGCTACTAGGGCAACCGACTGTTGGTACTTATATTGAAAGCGCTGGAGCAGTAACAGCCGGTGCTAGAACAGGAATTGCAAGTATTATTACAGGACTAATATTTATACCTGTATTGTTTTTTGCTCCGTTCCTTTCAAAGTTACCATTTTCAATACTTTTATGGGCCACATCCCCTGCATTGGCAACTGTTTCAGGTTTTATATTATATAAGGTTGTACAAGAAATAGATTTTAAAAATGAGCCAGCAAGTTCAATATTATTACTGCTTACTTTTCCAGGAATTTTTAGCGGTAACTTATTACTAGCTTTCGCAATACCAATGGCATCAATTTTTGGCTATGAGTATTTAGTTAAGAAAAAATTATCACTAGCTTCTCTAGTAGTTAGCATTATAGGATTAATAATACTAGGACTGTATCATTACTAACAATAAAAAACGGGCCCGGTGGGATTCGAACCCACGACCCCTCGGTTAAGAGCCGAGTGCTCAACCTGGCTAAGCTACGGGCCCATAAGAGATTTATCACTAAATGTTTTTATAATCTTTTCTATGATTTTACTACTGCTATATAATTCACCTTCCAATTTTTTTGTCAATCTTCTAACTTCAATATTTAAATTATGTTTTATTAGAAATTCATTTAATGCATGTTCATCTATATTTTGGTCGGGACCTAGTAATAATATATCAGGTTTAATTTTTAAAATTATTTCAAAAATATTATCCTTAGGATTCCCAATAATTGCTTCATCAACATATTTTATACTTTTAATTACTTCGAGTCTTTGTTTTTCATCAATAACTGGTTTTCTTTTCTTAAATCTTTCAAAATTATAATCACTTGAAACTACGACAAAAACCTTACCCAACTTTTTAGCTTCCTTCAGCAAATAAATATGACCAGGATGTAAAATTTCGAAAGAGCCTGCAACCATAACCTTCTTAGTTTTCACAAATTTATTAGGAAACTTTAATAATTAAATATGCAAATTTAAACCATAAATAGTAATTAAAATTTAGATTGAGGATCGAAACAGTATTAGAAGAATTGAAACAAATTGGGATAATTAAAAGGAAAATAGTGGAGGATGCTCTTAAAGACATTCCTAGAAAAGAATTCTTACCTGATGAAGTAAAACATTATGCAGATTTGGATACGCCTATACCTATAGGTCACAATCAAACTACATCTGCTATTCATATGATAGCTATTATATGTGAATCAATAAACTTGAGCGAAAATGATAATGTGTTAGAAATTGGAACTGGATCCGGTTACATGGCTTCTATATATAATTATATAACAAAACAAGAAGTTATTAGTATTGAAATAATTAAAGATTTAGCCGTATTTGCTAAAAAAAATTTAAGAAAATTAGGCTTAGATGCTTATGTGCATGTAATAAATGCAGATGCCACTTATTCGATACCTTTACGAAATAAATTCGATGCTGTTATAGTAACTGCTTGTTCAAAAAATTTACCGAAAGAATATTTGGAAGTAATAAAAGATAATGGGCGATTAATTATTCCAATAGGTTCAGATTTATACTATCAAGATTTAATAAAAGTTATCAAAAAAGATGGAAAAATAAAGATAGAAAATTTAGGTAATGTGGCATTTGTTCCACTAAAAGGTTCTGGACGCGTTTTTTCATCATCAGAATAAGTTTGATTTAATAAAATTTGTAAATTTTAACCAAACCAAGCTTCAAGCCCAGATTGGGACTTTTTAAATACAGGTGATTGTCTAATCCTTTGTAGTGCATTTTTTACTCTTTCTTGTGAGAAATCTTTTTCGCCTGTTAAAAAGGAAATTACTTTCCCTTCGTCTGGTAAATTCCATTCTAGCTTATAGTTATCTGTTACATTTGGATTTAGAAAAATGCTTTTTATCTTATCATACTCATCTTTGTACTCGATATTTATACTCTTTAAAGCCATACGTAAATTTCCATATTTTTTAATTAAATTGAGAGCTGTTTTAGGACCAATTCTTTCAAATCCTTCAGGATTATAATCAGTTCCAATTAATATGCCTAGCTCAATTAATTGTTCTTGTGTAATTTTTAGACTAGATAATACCTCTTCTAAAATTATCAGCTCAGGTAGCACCTCTACATATGCGTCCATTTTAGGTACTTTACGTTTACCAGTTATAGCTAAATTTCTCACCAGTCGTGGTGAAGCGTAAAGTAAAGAATCATAATCTTGGCTAGCTGCAGCCCATGCATCTCCTTTTTTGGCTATATATGCAGCCTGCGCCTCACCTTCTGAAGGGCTTTTTACATATGGAATGCCCATGTAAGTTAATAATCTGATAGAATCATCAACCATCCTATCTGTTAATCTAATAGCTCTTTGAGCATAACTTCTTGCTTCTTCTATTTCCCCACTTTCTATAGCCTTTTGATATTGCTTCTCAGCCTCCTCCTTTACTTTTATACGTCTTTCTAATTCCTTATATTTCAATTCAGGAGGTTTACCATCAAATACATATACTGGTTTTATACCAAGCTCTAAGAGATTTATAGTTCTATAAAACAGACCTGATAGATGACTTGTTATTTCTCCAAACCTATTCATTAAAGGTTTTCCATCTTGTTGCCTTATGGCAGCTAAATATTGATAAAGTGCATTATATGCGTCTATAGCAATTATTTTACCTTTTAAGTCGTCTAATTTAATTATTTTCCTTTGAATTATTTCTGATAAATCAACACCCATAATTAACTTCTTAGCATGATCAATTTACCTTCCTTCTGTGTCAATACTATTATCTTTCCAAATAACTCAAGTACCATCAATGCTCTATATATATCTCTAGTAGATAAATCATTATCTACTTTTTTTAGTTCACTTAAAAGTTCCTTCTCTGTTAACTTTTGTTTCTTTCTAATAATGTCCCAAATTATATTCTCTAAAGGTATATTAGTATAACTCATACAAATGTAATAGGAGATGGTTTAGTTTGGAATATTTGCTTTGATTTATTATACCATGATAAATAGAAGTTTATCATTGTTTCATCTGTAGAAGGTTTAATTCTTTTCAAAGCGTCCATAAAATGTCTCATATAAATTTTATTTGTGTTGGGATCTTCTCGCAAAGCCAATAAAGCTGCTTCTCTACAAACATTCTTTATATCTGAACCTGTGTATAAATTTGTTATCTTAGCTAGTTCTTCCAAATTAACGTCATTTGCTAAAGGCATCTTTTTGGTGTATATTTTAAATATGCTAAGCCTCTCTAATTCATTCGGGGGCAATATTAGTATTACTTTATCAAATCTACCTGGTCTTAAAATAGCAGGGTCAAGCAAATCTGGTCTATTAGTTGCACCAACCACAAAAATTTGGTCGCTGCTTTTGAAACCGTCCAATTCGGTAAGAAATTGAGATAAAACTAAACTATATACTTCATTTGCTGAATATGATGAACGTAATGGAGCAATTGATTCAATCTCGTCGAAAAATATAATTGAAGGCGATGCTGTCTTAGCTTTTCTAAAGATCTCTCTTATAGTTCGTTCAGACTCACCTACCCATTTGCTATAAACTTCTGGACCATTAACTGATATAAAGTTAAGACCACTTTCATTTGCTATAGCTTTTGCTAACATAGTTTTTCCTGTACCAGGAGGACCAACTAGCAATATTCCTCTCACATTATCGATACCTAATCTCTCATAAATATCAGGTCTTTTAATTGGCAAAATTATAGATTCCTCAAGCTCTTTTTTTACATCTTCCAAACCTCCTATGTCTTCCATTCTTACATTTGGCTTTTCAAAATAAACTTCACGCATAGCTGTAGGGGTGATGCTTTTTAACGCTTCTAAGAAATCTTTGTAATTTACTTCTATTTTTTCTATAACTTCCTGTGGTAATTTTTCTTTAATATCTAAATTTGGCAAATATCTTCTTATTGCTTTCATAGCGGCTTCCCTTGTTAAAGCAGCTAGGTCTGCTCCTACAAATCCATGTGTGATTTCAGCTAGATGCTTAAGATCGACATCTTCAGCAAGAGGCATATTTCTAGTATGTATTTGTAATATCTCCAATCTTTCTGAACTATTAGGTACATGAAACTCTATTTCTCTATCAAATCTACCTGGTCTTCTCAAAGCAGGATCGATCATATTAGGCATATTTGTAGCCCCTATTACGATCACATTGTCTCTCTGTTCCAATCCATCCATCAACGCAAGTAATTGAGCTACAACCCTTTTTTCTACTTCTCCATGAACATCTTCCCGTCTTGGAGCAATCGCATCTATTTCATCTATAAAAATGATTGAAGGTGCATGTTGTCTTGCTTCTTCAAATATCTCCCTTAATCTTGCTTCCGATTCTCCATAATATTTATTCATTATCTCTGGACCATTAACAGAAATAAAATAAGCTGATGTTTCATTCGCTACAGCTCTAGCTAATAAAGTTTTACCAGTTCCTGGAGGACCATACAATAAAATACCTTTAGGAGGATCTATTCCTAATCTTTTGAATAATTCAGGATACTTTAGTGGTAATTCTATCATTTCTCTTACCTTATCTATGACATCCTTTAAGCCTCCTATGTCTTCATATGTAACTTTTATTCTAGGCATTTCTGAAACTGGTTTTTCTAATACGACTAATGAAGTGGATGAATCTATAACAACAATACCAGTTGGCTTTGTAGAAACAACTTTAAATAATAAGTCATATTCTAAACTGGGTATTTGTATAAGGTCATTTTCTATAACAGGACGATTTAATAACTTATTTTTAATATATAAAATGCCCGACTGATCTATGCTTACACTATGATCTTGTGGTGCTAACTTGACAACCTCAGCTACTTTATATTCTGCCTTTCTTACAATAACTTTTTCTCCTAAAGATACACCTGCGTTTTTTCTTAAAAGACCGTCCATTCTAATTATTTGAAGACCGTCATCTTCAGCAAACGCTGGTAAAGCTACAGCGGTAGTTTTATTTTTACCTTCAATTTCTACAATTGATAATTTATCAAGCTTCAATTTTTCAAGAATTTCACTATCAATTCTAACTCTTCCTTTTCCTACATCTTTTTGTTTAGCTTCAGCTACTCTTAATATAAATTCTCTCTTTTCCTTTGTTGAAGAATTAGCCCTATGCATTAAATATAGATTACTCTCTGACTAAAGATATAAACTCAATTTCTGCATGTTCAACACCTTCTATTGATGATAAAAATTCTTCTATTTTGGTTGTCCCTCCTTCTAAGTCGTCTGGTATTACTAGCTGTACTTTTAATGATTTTAATCCATAGGCTATATCTTCAATTTTAGAGCCTCTAAGTTCTACATTAGATGGTAAAGCTTTCTTTATATCTGCATATATCTTATTCAAATCTACTTCTATGCTTGTTGGCAAAATTTTTGCTATAACTAGTACTTTTCCCATTTTTATGGACCTTTAAAGCCACAATTTATGCAAATATAATTATTTACTAATTTTCTACATCTCTCACATCTAATAATAGTAGTTTGACCGCAATTAGGACATGGAAATTTTATAGCGCGTTCATATGGTGGAATTGGCTTATTGCATGATGAACACTTTACTAAATTTAATTGTTTATGTGTCATACTAAACACTTATCCATATAATTCATTCAAATTATTTATTAACCTAATTGTTAATTTCAAGATATAAAACTCTTAATAAATTGAACGGCCAATTTGGGATTTAATATGAAATCTATTATGTAAGTATGATGATAATCCTGATAATCAGGATTTATGCTTATTTTTGATTGAATTTTAGAAAGAGCTTTAATTAAAATGTCATACTGCTTATCTGAAAGGGCATAAAAATACTTTGCTAAAGTGTATGTGTTATTTAAATATGAAATAACGTGCTTTCTTTCCATATATTCTAATTCAACATAATTGACAGGCAATTCTTTAGCTAAATACTTGCTTACTATCTCAGCAGCGATCTTAGAACCTAAAATTCCATAAAATAGTCCACCGCCTGTTGTAGCCTTAGAATGACCTGCTGCATCCCCAACCAATACAGCATTTTTAAAATAAGGACGAGACAAAGGCTTATCAAAAATAATCCGTCCACTATACACGGCTTTTATTTTACCTTTTATATTATTTTTCTTTAAAAAGCTATCTAAGTAGTACTTCGAATAAATGTCTTTTCTTCCTAATCCAATTAAATAAGAATTATCCGATGTAGGCGCTTTCCATAAAAAAAATCCTTTAGCTTCTTTAGTAAATATTAATTCCACCTCATTTTTATTTTCAACGGAGTCTTCAATTTCATATTGAATTGAAGGGAAAGAATTAGGTGGTTTATATCCATCAATTAACTTAACATGAGTTCCAGATGCTATAAATACAAATTTTGTATATAATGTATTACCATCGAACTTTACAGCTACCTTATCATTTAAAATTTCAATTTTCTTTACTTTTTTATTATAAAGTATATTACCGCCCTTCTTTTCGAACTCTCTTAGAAGATTCCTTTCAAATAATATTCTATCTAATATAAAATTGGTATACTTTTCAAAAGATAACTCGAATGTATAACCGCTAGGTGATTTAAATTTTGCTTTATTTATTCTATTTATTATGCTTGCTTCCGCTGGGTAACCTACTAGTTTTATCAAAGATTCGCTAACTACTCCTGTGCAATGCCTAGGAATACCGACTTCTTTATGTTCTTCAAGTATAAGAACATCTAAATCATTAGATAACAAAGATATAGAGGAGCTTAATCCGGTGGGCCCACCCCCTACAACTATCACATCATACATCATTATATTATTTACATAATCAAAAATATATACAAGTGAAATGCTCGATGAATTAAAACAAGTAATTGTAGTTAGAAATGATTTAAAAATGGGTAAAGGGAAAATAGCTACGCAAGTCGCTCATGCTGCAGTTACAGCATTTTATGAAACATTATTAAAGAATAGAAAAATAGCTGAAGAGTGGTTAAATCAAGGTCAAAAAAAAATTGTTGTTAAAGTTAACAGTTTAGATGAATTATTAGAATTATATGAAAAAGCAAAAAGTAACTACTTGAATGTAGTTCTAGTCGAAGATAGGGGGTTAACTCAGTTGCCTGAAGGTACCATTACATGTATTGCAATAGGTCCTCATAATTCAGCTGAAATCGATAAACTTACTGGAAAATTGAAATTATTATAAAAGTTAAGGGATTAGCCTTTCTACATCCCTTGGAAACAATACTACTTCTTTTATATTCTTTCTACCAGTCAATATCATTAGCAATCTAGACAATCCTAATCCAAAGCCAGCGTGAGGAGGAGAACCAGATTCTAAAGCTTTTATAAATATACTAAAATTTTCTAATTTTAAGCCAATCTTTTTAAGTTTATTTATCAAATCTTCACTTTTATATATCCTTTCACCTCCAGAAGCTATTTCTAAAGAGCCATAATTTAGATCAAATGACTTAGTTATTTGATTATTATTTTCATGTTCATAAGTATAAAACGGTTTAAGTTGAGTTGGCCAATCAATTATAAAGAAAAATTTTTTGCCAATTTTTTCTTCTACTATTTTTAAATATTGCGAAGTTAGGTCGTCCCCCCATTTTAAGCCATAATTATTAAGCATTAATATAATTTCATCATACTTAATCCTTTCGAATTTATAATCTAAATTAATTTTATCAACGCCTAGTTTGTTAAAATACTCATTACTTACAGAATATAGATTACTTATAACATCTTTTAACAAAGATTCTAGGAAGTCCATAACGTCATTATAGGTATAAAAAGCGCATTCAACATCGAAAGATAAGAATTCAGATAAATGGTACGGTGTATGAGATTTTTCTGCTCTGTAATATTGACCAATCTCAAAAACTTTTTCGAATACACCTGCGCACATTTCTTTGTATAATTGAGGGCTCTGTGCAAGATATGCCTCAGTATCGAAATACTGTACCTTAAATAATTCAGCACCTCCTTCTGTTGCAAATTTGATTATTTTAGGCGAAAAAATTTCTGTAAAACCTTGTTGGTACAAGTAATCTCTGATAATCTTGACCAATTCTGATTGTATTTTAAAAATTGAATAATAATCATCCCTTCTTAAAGATAAAAATCTTGCATCAAGGATTGTTGATAATTCTGCATTAATCTTACCTGTTACATCTAGCATCAAAGGATGTTTAGCTCTATTTATGATGTTTAATTTATATGGAATCATTTCTATGCCTAATCTAGCTATATTTGATTTTGAAATAACACCTTCTACTTCAATAACATCTTCATGATGTAGAGTTTTAGCGATATCAACTAGATTTGAAGTAGATTCAGATTTTTTTAAAGTTAATTGTATTTTACCTGTAGAGTCACGTAAAATTATAAATAAAAAATTGCTTGTTTCCCTTATTTCATGAACCCATCCTTTTAAAGTTACTAATTGGCCTATATTCTTTACTGCGTTTTTAATATAATATTTTTTCATATTCTTAATACGTTTGTATTCTTGTTTTATATTGAAGTAAATTTGATAATAATTTCTCCAAGCCTGCAATATTTATGTAATTTTTCTTTAAATCATAGTTACTTACTCGTATAGAATATTCATGGCTTCCGTCTGGAGACCAAATCTGGTTTATGCTTAAAACTCTTATAGGAAATAATATTTGAGATATAAATCGTTTCATATCGTTTGTTTTTTCTATAACTTTAACGTTTTTATGAGTTTTTTCTCCTAAATAAGAAGATAGAAATTTAATAAAGGACGGTTTAATACTACTATCTGATGTAATAATCACAAAAATATTAGAACTATCCACCTCACTAACAAATTCTATCTGAACATGTTCCAAGTCTTTAAATTTATTCTCTAGTTCATACATTAATTTTGATATCTCAATTTCTGTTGAAGATATTAACCCCTGCTTAATTTTAAAATCACATTGTTCACAGAATATTCCACTTTCTGCGCAGATTTTGCAGATTCTGCCTTTCATCAAATATTATCGTTACAAATTATTTTTGCTACAAGCTACTTAAATATTTTTATAAAAAATTTTTAAATATATGTAATTAATGTAGTAAATTTAGTATGCCTATTAATGATCCTGAAAAGATTCAATTAGCACAAAAATATTTATTATTCTACAAAATATGCAGAGAATGTGGTGCAAGAAATTCAATAAAGGCTGAAAAATGTAGAAAATGTAAAAGAAAAAATTTAAGATTAAAACGAAGAGAAATCGTTAAAAAGTAAATTTTAGGGCTGGTGGTCAAGCCCGGTAAGATGCCTGCCTCACACGCAGGTGATCCCCGGTTCAAATCCGGGCCAGCCCACGTTAGCTAATGTATAGATTGAGAAGTTTCCCATAAATGCATAAAATAATTTTTAGCAAAATTAGCTAATCCTTCATGATCTGACCACAAGGCTACCGCTTCATTTTTTTCTTCAGGAAGTAATAGAATCACTTCTTTAGAGTCTATAATTATGCCACCGCCAAACATTTTTCCAGCATACTTGATTTCTCCATATTCTTTTATAAAATCTAAGAATGTTTTAGGGATGTCTTTAGAAACTAAAATATAGGATTTTACATTCTTTAATTTTAACGATAAAAATAATGATAACAACGATTCAAATTCTTTGTGAAAAATAGGTAACGATATAAAAATTTCGTATTTTGTTTTTAATACCATATCTCTTATTCTAGCAATAATTTCTCCAAATCCTCTAATTAACCAAACATTAGATTTCTCTTTAAGCCCCTTTTTTTCATAAAGATTATTTAATTCAGAAACAGCAATATCCACGTTCTGTTTTATTTTAGAACTTATATTTTTAAGATGTTGATCAAAAGCGACTTTAGGCTCGACCGGATAATACTTAGCAGGTCTAGTTTCTTCAACTCTTACAAAGCCTTTATTTTGTAAACTCGCTAGAACATCATAAACTTTAGAAAAGGGTACGTTAGCTATTTGACTTATTTCACTAGCAGTTAAGTATCCATGATTAACTAAAGAGGTATAAACTTTTATTTCATAATGGGTTAAACCTAATTCTAATAATGCTTTTCTAGCCTTATCTGATATAGACATTACTTTATTTATGATTCACCTGTTATTTCAACATGTCTAGCTAGATAATTAGCTGCCTTAATAAATTTATGATAACAATCCCCATCAAGATAAAATACATCTTCTGATTCAAATTTAGCTATTTTCTCTCCTCCTATACAATTATGTTTTATTTTATCACCCAATTTCCCTTGAATAAGATTTACTTGATACTTATTTTCTTTGTTGCAGACTAATATATACCAATCATTACCTTCTTCTAATTCTTCAAACCCTAATTTAGGCTCTAGAGGTACAGGAAGCCCTATTCTTCTTAAATCAGCAAATGTCTTTTTACATAATCTACAATGATAAAAATCAACTGCTGCTATTACTTCATTTTTTTCTAAAACATTTATTACGCCGTAATATGTTATGATGTGTTTGCATTTACTCATTGTTTTCAAATTTAGAAGTTAAATTTCTTACTAATAACTCAATTTTTGCCCTTTTTCTTCTCATAGTTGCAATTAAGTCTTGTTCCCATATCTTGTAAACGTTTGTTAAACCCATCCTAGGATGCAAACATTTATACTTATTATCTATAGAACGTATTATTAGTCCATATTTCATAAATTTATCTAATATCAAACTTACTTTTGCATCATCTAATTTTAGTTGTTCAGATAAATTAAAAGCTGAAAATTCCTTCGCTTTCAACATGAATATATAAGCATCAACTTCTTCAGGTGTAAAATTTAATTCGTTAATAAATATTTCTTTTATATTTTTTTCGTCTAAACTCATTATATCTTTTTTTAACTAAACATAATTTAAATCTTATTTTGTATATGCTTAATGTATGAAAGTAAACAGTTGTGATTTTCCCGAAAATTTAGCGTATGATGAGGATTTCAAGATTTGGTTTAAAAAAGAAGAATTATTCTTTAAATTAGGAATAACATCTGCATATTCATGGTATATAGGAAAAATTAATAGAATTAGGTTCATACGAGATAACGGTATTATAGAAAAAAATAAGAATTTATGTATAATTGAAAGTGATAAAAAAATTGAAGCGATACGATTACCTTTTACGTTTAAAATAGTCAATGTCAATACATACGCTACTATAAATACAAAGATAGTTAACAATAATTGTTATGATGAAGGTTGGCTAGCAATTATTCAACCAATAGAGGATACATCAAGATATATGTATAATTGTGACGAAGATAAAATAAGAGAAAAAATAAACTTCTATAATATTAAATGCTTTAAGATGATCCCAGATATATATTTATATGAAATAGGTACAGAGTGTTCAGCAGTCATCGCTAAACTTAATGAAATGTTTTCTAGACTTAACTATAATGATGTGGTATTGATAGTTTCAGATGATCCAACAGCCTATGTTGAAATGGTCAGATGGACCGATCAAACAAAAAATAAGTTAATAGATTACCGAAAAGAGAATGACTTATGGTTCTTTTTGATTAAGAAATAATCATTTTTCTATAGGCACGCGTATCTTATTACCCCATTCAGTCCATGAACCATCATAAAGCTTTACGTTTTTATATCCTAATAAATGTGTTAGAACGAACCACGTAACCGCAGCTCTTTCACCTATTCTGCAATATGTTATAATTTCTTTGTCCGGAGTTACACCTTTACTTTCATAAATGCTTTTTAATTCTTCGTAAGATTTAAAAGTACCATCTTCATTTACTGCTACTGACCAAGGTATATTTATAGCCTTAGGTATATGACCTCCTCTTTGTGCACCTTCATTTGGATATTCGGGTGGGGCTAATATTTCTCCTGTAAATTCCTTAGGACTTCGTACATCTATTAAAAGTTTATCTTTTACATAGTAAGGTAAAGATGTGTAAACATATTCAAAATAAGTTCTAATATTCTCATTTTGTTCGCTTACTTTATATTGTGCAGGTGTTACTTGTGGAATTTCTTTTGTCAAAGGTCTATCTTCTTCGATCCATTTCTTTCGACCTCCATTCATCAATCTTACATATTTATGGCCATAGTATTTGAAAACCCAAAAGGCAAAAGAAGCAAACCAATTATTGAAGTCCCCATATAAGACGACTTCTGTATTGTTATTAATTCCTAACTTTTGCATTAGCCTTTCAAAATCTTCTTTTTTAATAATATCTCTCATAATTGGATCATTCATATCTTTTCTCCAATCTACAAGTAAAGCATTAGGAATATGACCTTGGAAATAATTCGAAGGATCATAATCAACCTCTAATATTCGTATATTTGGATTGTTTATATTTTGTTGAACGTATTCAGTCGATACTAATACGTAATTGTCAAAGTAACCCATAAATATAAATATAACATATGTTATATTTATATTTATAATCTACCTAAACTTAGGGTTGAAAGTTGGAAAATCTTTTTAAATCCAAGTGATAAAAACAAAATAATGGCACAATTAATACAAATAAAACCCAGAAAGCTTAATGAAGTTAAGGTTGAATTAGAAGATACAACAAAAATTAGGGATACTCAAAGTATATGCCCTGAATGTAACAGATTAATTTCAGCTGTTGTTTATGAAAAAGATGGTAAAGTTTTTATGAAAAAAACATGTCCTGTACATGGAGAAACAGAAGAATTGTATTTTGGTTCATATGAAATGTATCAGAAGTTTAGTACTTATTGGAAGGACGGTAAAGGAACATTAGCACCAAACGTTCCTCAAGAAAGATGCATGTGTCCTTATAATTGTGGTTTATGTAGTAACCATATTAGTCATACAGGATTAGCTAACATAATAATTACCAATAGATGTGATTTGACTTGCTGGTATTGTTTCTTTTATGTTAAGAAAGGATTAGAAGGAGCATATGTTTATGAACCTACAATTGATCAGATTGTTGAAATGGTAAGAATGTTACGAAGCGAAAGACCGGTGCCTGGAAATTCAGTTCAAATAACTGGCGGAGAACCTACATTGAGAGAAGACCTAGTCGAAATAATAAAGGCTATAAAACGAGAAGGTATTGATCACATACAACTAAACACGAATGGAATTACAATAGCTTTAAAGGGTCCTGAATATGCTAAACAATTAAGAGAAGCAGGAGTGTCCAATTTATATTTAAGTTTTGACGGAGTTACCCCTAGAACGAATCCAAAGAACCATTGGGAAGTTCCATACGTGTTGGATGCTTGTAGAAAGGCTAATTTAGGAGTTGTTCTAGTTCCTACAGTAATAAAAAGTGTAAACGACCATGAATTGGGATCAATAATTAAATTTGCCCAAAGAAATATAGATGTTGTAAGAGCTGTTAACTTCCAGCCTGTATCCTTAACAGGAAGATTGACAAAGGCTGAAAGAGAAAAATATAGAATAACTATACCAGATTGCATCGAGAGAATTGAAGAACAAACAAACGGAGAAATTATAAAAGACGGGTGGTTCCCAGTGCCTTCATGCACACCTTTATCAGATTTTATACAATTCATTACTAAGAAACCAAAATACGAATTATCTATACATTTTGCTTGTGGTGCAGGAACATATGTATTTTTAGATGAAGAAAGCAATAAATTAGTTCAAATAACAAAATTTGTAGATATTAAAGGTTTAATAGAATTCCTCGATGAAAAAGTTGATGAGATTAAATCAGGTAAGCCAAGACTACTTGCTGTTGCTGAACTTGCTATGAAAATAAAATCTTTCATAGATGAAAGCAAAGAACCTAAAGGATTAAACTTTTCAAAGCTAATTAGCAATATAATAATTTACCATGACTATGAATCTGTTGGACAATTGCAAATGAAAAGTTTATTTTTGGGTATGATGCATTTCCAAGATAAATATAATCAAGATGAGGAAAGATTACAGAGGTGCGATATCCACTATCTAACCCCAGATTTGCGAATCATACCGTTCTGTTCGTTTAACGTAATTCCTGAATTTTACAGAGATAGAATACAACAAAAATATGGAATCCCTGTACCTGAATGGGAAAAAATGACCGGAAGAAAGTTGGAAGATGGTTTATACAGAGGTGTATTTAGAAGAGGTAAACACCATCCAAACTGTGGCTGTGATATAGCAAAGGGATCAAGTAATACAAACATGGGAATTAATCAGCCAGGTTGCGCGTGTTCAGTAATTCACAGTTCAAAAACAGGAGCCGCTACTGTTTCTAATTAGCTTATAGCTACTAAAATATTTTTTTCAAAAATTTTATTTGTGATAAAGTTAGGTTATGTCAAAGAAGATGGCTATTTTAAGGAAACTTTCTATCTAAATACTAATTTTCTTACAAGGCATATATGCATATTTGGTACAACCGGTTCTGGTAAATCTACCACATTATCTATAATTGCATATGAATTGAATAAATTAGGAATACCGGTTATAATATTTGATCGGACTGGTGAATATACAAGTAGATTGAAAAAATGGAGTTACACAATAATACCTGGATATAATTACTATGCATCCCCGTTTGGAATTTGGCATGATCTTGAGATTGAAGAAAGAGTTCAAAATGAAATTTGGTTATTAAATGAATATTGTAGAATAACATGGAATGAACAATTAAGCCCTCTACAAATAAGATTACTTACAGAATCATTATTAAATATATACAGAAGAGGTCATAATCCTAATTTTGACAATATTGTTAAAGAATGTAGAAAAATTATTGAACATGAACTTAAAATTTGGTATGAATCAGCAGAAGCTATTGCTAGTAGATTTCAAATTTTCACTGTCGGAAAATTTAAGAAAGCTTTCTTGGATATATCAAATTCAAAACCAAAATTGATAAGTAATTTGAGAGGTATAAATATACTAGATTTATCAGTCTTTGAAAACGACGAACCTAAAAACATGTTAAGTTTAATTGCTGCTACTTCAATATATTTAGAAATCAAAAGGGCTGGGTTTTCTAAAAAAGTAAGATTGGTATTAGCTATAGATGAGGCACAAAATTTAATTAATAAGAATGAAAAATACAGCATATTAGAAAAGATGTCAATGGAATTGAGAAAATATGGGTTATCATTAATATTAGTCTCGCCTAGACCCTCTAATTTATCAGAAAATATATTGTCTAATTGTGGGACATTTATTTCTCACCAGATACTAAGCTCATATGATATAGATATGATAAAGAAACATGCTTATTCAACCAATTTTAAATATTCTTTAGAAAATGTATTATATTCTTTAAACTGTGGTGAAGCCTTTATACGCACACTAGATGAATTAGAAGGTAGAATTATAAAGATTGGAACAGAAGAGCATGAATCAATAATACATTAGAAAATGAAGACTAAAAATAATTATTTCAAAGATTTTTCTGTCGAAGCTTACAATTTAGAGGACAACAAAGTTAGAATAACTATTAGATTTGAAATAGATGGTAAAATAAAAGAAGATTTTAACTTAGAAAAAATAGAGGAAGCATACGATAAAGGTGATAGAAAATTCAACCTGAATTTTTATATAAAAATAGTCAAGAGGGGCTTTATTTTTAAAAAAGAATTAATTAAAGAAAGAATAAAGAGAAAAGCAATAATATTTTGGACACGAAATCCATTAATACATAAACGAATATGGGTCGAACTTATTATGGAGGATGGAAAACCTTATATTTTATATGATTTTAATGAAATAAAGAAAAAATTATTCAATTTTGAAAGGGAATATATAATCGATTTAAATGTATTTAAAGGTTATGAAGAAGTAAAATTATTAGGAATTATATCGGCTAAATGGTCAAAATATTTTTTTACACCAAAGGATTATATAGAATATAAAGAACCCATAATATTAAAAGTTGTATAATTATGGTCAAACTAATTGCCACTTTTGGGAATGATTATGCTATTGAACTAGCCGAAGAAAAATTAAAAAAAGCCGGATTTATGTTTAAAAGAGAAAGACCTATTAAGTTAATAATTGAAGCTAAAACTAGCAAGGATGTTGAAATTGTTAAACAGATTATTAAGCAATCATATGGTTATCTTGAACCAATAGAAGATTTGAAAAGCAAGATTATTTCTTTATTGACGGCGGGAATAAAATATATTATAATGCCAAAAAAGAAAGAATAAATAAACTTATTCTTCTTTAGATTCATCATCCAATTCTACTTCAACTATGGAATTACAATTTGTACAAAATGGATATTCATTAAACTGCAAAACTGGATCTTTAACAAATATATGTATTTCATTACCGCAGTATTTACATTTCATACTTGATATCTATTTTTACCGATATTTAAAATGTTCCCAACCCCTATTTTCAATGGGAAAATACGTAGTTTTATCTTCGTAAATTATATTTTTTTCTTTAGTTGTTTTGCCTATTATTGTGAAATTACAATTAAATGAATTTAAAGTCTTTCTAATCAACTCTAAATTTCTCTCATCAAAAGTAAAAACTATTTCATATTCCTCACCTCCTTCATATAGAGCAATAGATAAAGGATCTAAGTTATTTTTATCACATATTTTTCTAACACGAGGATGGATAGGTATATTGTAAATTTTTGCGCCAATTTTACTTTGTTTACATAATTGATGTAAAGATAAAGCTAGTCCATCGCTTACATCCATACTGGAATTAATAAGATGCGAAATCGAAATTGATTCCTTAATTCTTCCTTTAGGTCTATATACATTCTTTATAAAAAAAGATCTTACTTCTTTTTCTACTTGCAAATTATTCATTAATATTTTGAAAGCTATTGAAGTTATGCCAAAATATCCTGTTATGCCTATCAAATCACCTACTTTTGCACCTGATCTTGGTATAAACCGTTTTGTAAACCCGAAAGAAAAACCGGCTAGTGATAGTTCAATACCAGAAGATAAATCACCCCCCAAATACTTAGCAAAATTATTCTTAGAAGCGTCACAAATACCATTAATCAATTTTTTGAAATTCTTATACGTAACATGTGGAGGTAATGATATAGAAAATAAGATCCCCAAAGGTTTTGCTCCCTTCACAGCTATATCCGATAAATTTGCGATAGTAGATTTCCATCCAAATGAATACAAATCCATATTAGGTAATAAATCTGAAGATTCGTTAAAAACATCTGTATGTATTAATAATTGGTCTGAAGAAGGACTTTTACATAAAACGGCATCGTCATAGTTTGGCTTACTCCAATTTTTAGTTATAATCTTATGAATAATATCTATAAGCTTTCTTTCACCTAACTTTTCTACATTCATACTTATATTTTAACAAGTTTTACTTAATTTATATATTAAGGCCCCGGTGGCTTAGTTGGCTATAGCGGCTGCCTCGTAAGCAGCAGATCGCGGGTTCAAATCCCGCCCGGGGCTATTTCAGTTTAATCGTTACTTATGAATTTCTCGTTATTCGCTGCATACATCACATATTCCAAAAAATAAGGTTCTGGCAAAGCTCCTTCAAAAGTTATGGATTCATTAATGACAACTTTTGGTACAGCCATCACTTGATATTTATTTGCTAAATGAGGAAATTCTTCAATCTCTATCATATCGGCAGTTATGTTTGGATTTTCTATTGCCATTTGATGCGCTATTCGAACAGCTCTAGGACAATAGGGACATGTAGGTGTAACAAATACTTGTATATGAACAGGTTTGTTTATGGATTTTAGCTTTTCTTTTGTAACATTACTTAATCTAGTTTCGCCTTTAGATACATCAATTATATCTTCAAGAAGAGCTGCGAATTCATATCCCAATGGGGTTCCAAAGTAACGAACTTTATACTCTTTCATCCCAAAAATCAATGTAGCAGGTATTTTGTTAATATTCCAAATCTTTGCTTGTTCAAAATCTTTTGTAAAATCAAAAACATTAAGTTTAATTTTATCACTAAGGGTTGTTAATATCTCCAAAATTTCTCTTGTCAACCAACACTGTTCACATTCAAATTCTTGAGTGAAATTTATTATTCTAACTTCTCCTTTTAGTTCTTTATTGAATTTTTCACGAATATATGCTTTATCCTTTTCTTTAAAAAGATGAGACATAAATTTTAGATTAATTATCCAATATTAATTTTTATAAATATAACATAGTTATATTTATATTCTGCTTAGTAGCGTATTATTTAAGTAAAATGATAGACGTACTTACAATTGAAAATCTTCATGTAGAAGTTGAAGGAAAAGAAATATTAAGAAATATAAACTTAGAAATCAAAACAGGAGAAATACATGCAATTATGGGTCCTAACGGGTCAGGAAAAAGTTCTCTATCATTAGCTATAATGGGTCATCCTAAATATAAGATAACCAAAGGTGATATAAAAATCAACGGTGAAAGTATATTAGGACTAACACCTGATAAAAGAGCGCAAAGAGGACTTTTTTTATCACTCCAATATCCTATCAGCTTACCAGGTGTAACTTTGTTTTCTTTAATTAGAGCTTCACTTATTGCTCTTAAGAATCCACAAGAAGCTGGACAAAATATTCAAGTGAAAGAGGCGTTACCTGTTTTAAAAATAAGGCAAGAATTAATAGAGAATCTAAAATTGTTAGGTTTGAATGAAAGTTTTGTAAATAGATATGTAAATGAAGGATTTTCAGGAGGAGAGAAAAAAAGAACAGAAATTGTGCAAATGGCAATGATAAAACCCAAATTTGCTATATTAGATGAAACTGATTCAGGATTGGATATTGATGGGATTAAGATAGTTTCTAATGGTATATTGCAAATAGCAAATAAGAAAATTGGGCTCATTCTTATAACTCATTATAATCGTATACTGAAATTTATAAGACCTGATTATGTTCATGTACTTGTAGATGGTCAAATTATCGATTCTGGGGGCCCAGAATTAGCTGACAAATTGGAAGAAAAAGGATATAACTGGTTGAAAGAAAAAGATTTTCAACAAATATAACAAGGGTTATATTTATTAATGTTACCGATTATAGAAATTAAATAGCATGTCTAAGCCCAATGTAGATATTAGTTTTGACTATAGTAAATATAATTTTAGAGACGATGTAATTTATAGTATAAAATTTCCCAAAGGTATAAATGAAGAAATTGTAAGAGAAATATCGAGAATTAAGAATGAGCCTGGATGGATGGAAGATTTAAGAGTTAAGGCTTATAAGCACTTTATTGAAAGACCATTACCTATGTGGGGAGCAGACCTGACAAAGATAGACTTTAATGAATTTCATTATTTTGCAAGACCAACAGACAAAAAAGGAAAGAGTTGGGAAGAAGTTCCTGAATATATAAAAAGGACATTCGAATTATTGGGAATACCTGAAGCGGAGAGAAAGTTTTTAGCTGGTGTTGGTGCTCAATATGAATCTGAAGTTGTTTATCATAATATAAGGAAAGAGTTAGAAAGTAAAGGAGTTATTTTCGTAGATACTGATACAGCGGTAAGAGAATACCCCGAAATCGTAAAAAAATATTTTGGCACGGTTGTGCCACATAATGATAATAAATTTGCAGCGTTGAATACCGCAGTATGGAGTGGAGGATCTTTTATATACGTACCAGAAGGTGTAAAAGTGGATTTGCCTCTTCAAGCTTATTTTAGAATTAATGCACAAAATATTGGACAATTTGAAAGGACTCTTATAATCGCAGAACCATATAGTGAAGTTCACTACATAGAAGGTTGCACAGCACCTATATATGCAACTGATTCGCTCCATTCAGCGGTAGTAGAGATTATAGCAAAGAAAGGAGCAAAGGTAAGATATACAACAATACAAAATTGGTCTGTAGATGTATATAATCTTGTAACAAAAAGAGCTCACGCTTATGAAGAAGCAACAGTTGAATGGGTTGATGCTAATATTGGTAGCAAAGTAACAATGAAATATCCATCTATATATTTATTAGGAAAACATGCGAGAGGCGAAATACTTTCTGTAGCTTTTGCTGGTAAAGGTCAGCACCAAGACACGGGTGGTAAAATATTCCATTTAGCTCCTTATACATCCTCTAGAATAACTTCTAAGTCTGTATCTAAAGACGGTGGTAGAACTTCTTATAGAGGATTGTTACATGTTGCTAAAGGCGCTAAAGGAGTTAAAGCTACTGTAAGATGCGATGCGCTATTAATTGATGAAAAATCAAAAACTGATACTTATCCATATGTAGAGATACTAGAAGATGATGCTACAGTGACACACGAAGCTACAGTTGGTAAAATAAGCGAAGACCAAATATTTTATTTAATGTCAAGAGGCATTCCTGAAAACGAAGCTTTAAATATGATAGTTTTAGGATTTTTCGAACCGTTCATTAAAGAATTACCAATGGAATATGCTGTCGAAATGAATAGACTTTTAAGGCTAGAAATGACTGGCGCTGTAGGTTAAAAAATTATTTTTAATTTTTTCCATGAACAATATAGTAGAGATTTCCGAGGAGAGCATTAAAGAATTGGCATATATTTCAAATGAGCCTAAGTGGTTTACAAATTATAGATTATTAGCATTTGAGAAGTTTAAAAAACTACCATTCGAAACATCCCCACTATATGTAAAGCACTACGATATAAGCGGAATGGATCTAAAAAATGCTAAGCTAGATTTTACAATGGATAAAACTTTACCATCTGTAGTCGAAGATTTTTTAAAACGTTTAAATTATGTGCCTTATATATTCTTTTTAGATGGTCGATTATATAGTATAAATATACCCGACCTATTAAATAAAGAGGGCTTGTCAATCGAGAGCATTAAAAATTTCTTGGGTAAAGAAGAAAGAATTAAAGAATTATTAAAGATAAGACAGATAGAAAATGACGATGATAAATTTGCAGCGCTTAATAATGCATTGTTTCATGAAGGTTTCTATATGTACATACCTGCCGGGATGCAGCTAAAGGTTCCTTTAAGAATAATAAATGTAGTAACTAAAGAAAATATTCTCTCATTCAATCAAAACTTTATAATCGTAGGTGCTGATGCAAATTTAGCGATTATTGAAGAAGATTATTCATTTGGAAATTTAAATTCACAATCACTAATGAGTAAAAACTTAAATGTGATTCTAAGAGAAAACGCTAAGCTAGAATATGTGTATATAAATGGTTATGAAGAAAATGTGAATGGTATAATATTTAGAAGATGTATATGCGAAAAAGATGCTAGCATAGCTTGGTATTCTGGCTTTTTTGGAGGATTGGTAACACGAGTTAAAACAGATAATAGAATGCATAGCCAAGGTTCGACATCTAATAACATAGAAATAATACTTGGAGAGAAAAAGCAAAGATTCGACCTAACTGCATATTTATCACATATTGCAACATATACAAAGAGTGTATCATTAACGAGAGGTGCTTTAAAAGGTGAATCAAGAGCCTTATTTAAAGGAATGATTAAAATATATGAGAATGCAAAAAATTCAGATGCTTACCTAGCAGAACATGCGATGATATTAAATAAAGGCGCTAGAGCAGATTCCATCCCAGGATTGGAAATTGCTAACAACGAGGTTCGTGCTACTCATTCAGCATCTGTTGCGCAGATAGATGAGGAACAAATATTTTATTTAATGAGTAGGGGATTGTCGGAACAAGAGTCCAAAAAATTATTAACTGTTAGTTTCTTTCAACAATTAATCGATCAAATTCCTATAGAAGATGTAAAAACAAAGTTTATGGAGGTAATAGAAAGCAAACTAGATAATATAAAAATACCTATAGAAAATAAATTTGTATTGACCCATGAATTAAAAGAAGCAATTGTAATTACCCCTGAAAAATTATTCCAAACTCATTATAAATATAGAAAATGAAATTGATTAAATTATGTAATATTAAAGATTTAGAAGAAGGAAAAATTAAATCGATTGATATAGAAAATTTACATCTTATAGCTATATTAAAAGATAATAAAGTATATGTTTTTGATGGATACTGTACACATGAAGATGCAGATTTGGCTAATGGTTTCTTATTGGAAGATGTTATTATTTGCCCTTTACACTTATCTCAATTCAACGTATATACTGGTGAAGTCATGAATCCACCAGCTGAAAAGCCTTTAAAGAAATATAATAGTTTAGTGAAAGATTCCGAAGTCTATATTGAAATTGATAAATGAAATTTTATTAGAAATTTGTGATATATTTCAATAATGAGTGACATATATTACGAAATTATACTTGATCATTATAGATATCCACGTAATAAAGGTCAAATCGAAAATGCTGATATAAAAGTAAGAGATTCTAATCCATTATGCGGAGACGAAATTGAATATACTATAAAATTAGATGCGAATAAAAATACAATAATCGATATAAAGTTTGAAGGGAAAGGATGTGCGATAAGTCAAGCATCGGCTTCCATTTTAAGTGAAATAGTGAAAGGAAAAACAATTGATGAAATTAAACAGATGAACAAAGATAATTTACTAAAAGAATTGGGTAATCCTAAATTAGGTCCAACTAGAATTAAATGTGCGTTGTTGCCTTTAAAAACTTTAAAATTAGGCATATATTCTTTTATCGGTCAGCATTTCACTGAAGAAAGTTAAAAATTTTAACATATTTTGTAATATATAAAAAATTAGTGCAGGGGTTCCCTAGCTTGGTTAAAGGGGTAGGGCTTAGGATTATGCATAATAAGAGACCCTATGGCGTAGGCCTTCGTGGGTTCAAATCCCACCCCCTGCATCTTTTAATAATTTGGATAAAATTAGATAATAGTAATGTGTAGAATTTTTGGAGGTGTCATAGAAAAAGGAAATATAGCCCCTATTCTTCTAATAGGGTTGAAAAGATTAGAATATGGCGGCTATGATTCAGCGGGAATAGCAACTATCTTTGAAAAAAAACTATTTTTAAAAAAAGATAAAGGGAAAATTGATGAAATTCATCAACGATTAAAATTAGACGATTTGCCAGGTAATATAGGGATAGCTCATACGAGATGGGCTACACACGGCGCCCCATCCAAAGCTAATGCTCATCCTATATTAGATTGTAAGGGAACGATTGCTGTTGTTCATAATGGAATAATTGATAATTTTTTTGCTTTAAAAAAAGAACTAGAACAAACAGGGCATAACTTTATATCCAAGACAGATACGGAGGTCGTTGCTCACTTAGTTGAGGAAAACTATATGCAAACTCATGATTTTATTAAATCCTGTATTATGTCAATAAAAAGACTAGAAGGAAGTTATGCAATAGCGATAATATCTTCATTAGATGATGAAAAAATATTTGTTGCTAAAAAGGATAGCCCACTTCTTTTAGGAATTGGTAAAAATGAGAACTTCGTCGCTTCAGATGCAGTAGCATTTATTGATAGGACAAAAGAAATTATAGCATTGAATGATAATGAAGGAGCGATAATTACAAAATCTTCATATTTAATATATGATTTTAATACTGATAATTATATTAAAAGAAAAAGCAAAGTTTACGATTGGAATTTTGATATCGCTAGTAAAGCCGGATATGATCATTTTATGTTAAAAGAAATAATGGAACAACCTATATCTATTTCATGGACTTCAAACATTCAAAAACCATACTTAGATTTAATTAGCGAATATATGGACAAATCTAATAAGGTTTTTCTAGTGGCCTCAGGTACTTCTTATAACTCTTGCATTGCTGGTTCATATTATTATTCTAATTTAGCTAATTTGGCCACTTACCCTTCTATAGCGTCTGAGTTTATAGATCAATTTGGTAACTCTATTGATATTAATACATCAATATTATTTGTTTCACAATCTGGTGAAACAATGGATGTAATTCAAGCTGTTGAATATGCAAGAATGAAAGCTTCAACTATTCTTGCTATAACAAATATCGCTTATTCTACGTTGACTAGATTGGCCAGGGCATATATATTACAGCAATCTGGTCCTGAAATTGGTGTTGCTGCTACAAAAACATACACAAGTCAATTAATGGTTCACTTAATGTTAGCATTTAATCTTGGTAAAAAAAGAGGAAAACTTTCTCAAGATGAAATAGATAAATTGAAACAAGAAATAGAAACAATACCGAAGATTATGGCAACAACATTAGACAGACAAAAAGACAATGTTAAAAAAATTGCTAAAATGATAAGCAATAAACAGCATGTATTTTTCATAGGAAAAGGTGTTAATTATGCTACTGCACTCGAAGGAAGATTAAAACTGCTAGAAATATCCTATATACCTTCAACTTCTTTAAATGTAACAAAGAAAGATATCGATGCTATAAATGAAGAAAAAAATATAGCAGTAGTCGCAATCATAGCTCCAGACGCTAATAGAAAAATTTTGATTGATTACGTACAGCATCTAAAAGACATTATTATTTTAGGAAGCGAAGAAGATAACGAACTTAAAGAAATAAGCGATTATTTAATATCGTTACCAAACGTTAATATATTATTTACACCATTGATATACGTTTTACCACTTCAACTACTCGCTTATTATACTGCAACCTATAAAGATATAGACCCTGATAAGCCTAGAAATTTAGCTAAATCTGTTACAGTTAGTTGAACTTTTCTAAAAACTATTTGTATTTATTTTAATTAATGCACATTCTAATTTATTACTCATGAAGAGATTATTACTGTTGGGAGCAGGAGGTTCTGCAGGAATCAATTTTATTAAATCTCTAAGAAATGCGCCCGAGGAATTTTTTATAGTAGGCACAGATACCAACAAATATCACCTAGAACTTCCAGATTTAGATAAAAGATACTTGATACCTCATGCGTCGAATGAAGAATATATCAATAAGGTAAACGAAGTAATTTTAAAAGAAGACATCGAATTTGTACATGCACAACCGGACATTGAAGTATATACTATCTCTAAAAACCGAAATGAAATCAAAGCGAAAATATTTTTGCCTTCTCATAAAACGATTGAATTGTGTCAAAATAAGTATAATACTAGTAAAGTTTTAGAAATGGAAGGCATACCCGTTGCAAAATGCTATAAGGCTAATGAAGTAAATTTAGATAAGGCGTTTAATGAATTAAAAGATAAAAATAATAGAGTTTGGATAAGAGCTATAAGAGGGGCAGGTTCAAGAGCTTCTCTACCTGCTTTTTCTGCAGATCATATAAAATTTTGGATAAATTATTGGAAGCTTAAAGAAGGAATGAATGAAGAAGACTTTATGATAAGTGAGTTTTTGCCTGGAGACGAGTATGCATTTCAAAGTCTTTGGAAAAATGGCAGATTGATCACTTCACAAGCTAGAAAAAGAGTTGAGTATTTATTTGGAAATATAACCCCTAGCGGTCAAACATCTACCCCATCTGTAGCGGTAACTGTTAATGATGAAGAAATCAATAAAATTGCAACTAAAGCGATAAAAGCTGTTGATACCAATCCTAACGGAATCTACTGTGTTGATATTAAAAAAAATAAAGATGGAATACCGTGTGTAACTGAAATTAATGCAGGAAGATTCTTCACGACAAATGATTTTTATTCAAACCTAGGTTGTAATATGCCATGGCTTTACGTAAAGTTAGCATTCAACGAAAAAATACCTCCAGTAAAACAATATAACCCTGTACCTGAAGGTTATTATTGGATAAGACTTCCTGATGCAGGACCTATTCTTATCAAAGAAGGAGAATTTAGAAGTATAGATTTGAGGAAAAAGTCTTTATTTAACATATATTAGTCGACCATATATAGTGAATTTAGGGGGTATAATGCGTACTTACCTCGAACGATTAGTAGCGGTGGGCTAAACACCTCGGTCTTGCGACCTTGGTGCTTACACCCCCGCCCTATCAACCCTGTGTTTTGCAGGAGTTCTCGTCTCTTCGGCCTTTCGACCGAAGAGAATGACTATTTAGTCTCGGCGAGGGCTTCAGGCTTAGATGCTTTCAGCCTTTAGCCCCTACCGCGTAGCTACCCAGCTTGCCCTACCGGACAGCTGGTACGCCAGAGGCGGCGATGTTCCGTTCCTCTCGTACTGGGAACATCTTCGCCTCAAATAGCCAACACCCCCGATAGGTAGAGACCGACCTGTCTCACGACGGTCTAAACCCATCTCACGGTTCCCTTTAACGGGCGGGCAGCCCTACCCTTGGGGACAGCTGCGTCCCCAGGATGGGAAGAGACGACGTCTGGGTACCAAACCGCGGGGTCGATGTGAGCTCTCGCCCGCGACGAGCCGGTTACTCCCGGGGTAGCTTTTCCGTCATGCCTAGCCCCCACCAAAGGGGACATAAGCGTTCGCTAGGCCAGGCTTTCGCCCTTGGTTTCCGTGCAGTTAGGAAACCAATCAGGCCAGCTTTTGGCCTTGTCCTCCACGGTAGGTTTCTGACCTACCTGAGCTGACCTTTGGACGTCCCCGATTCTTTGTCGGGGGCGTGCCGCCCCAGCCGAACTGCCCACCTTAAGTTGTCCCTGGCAAAGCCAGGTAAGTGATATCTTTTCCGCTGGACGGTGTTTCACTTTCGCCTCCATATATCCCGGAGGATATACTTCACAAGCTCCCGTCTACTCTACGCAGCGAAAAAGATATCACAGCTTAAGGCTGCAGTAAAGCTCCACGGGGTCTTCTCGCCCCATCGGGGGTCCCTAGACTGTGCACTAGGTTGCAGGTTCACCCGGCTCCAGGCCGAGACAGTGAGGCCCTCGTTGATCCATTCATGCACGTCGGAACTTGCCCGACAAGGCATTTGGCTACCTTAAGAGAGTCAGAGTTACTCCCGGCCTTCAGCGGCGCTTAGCCCGGTTGAACCCGGGGTTCGCGTACCGCCAGTGGCCAGGATTCAGCCCCCGTACTCACCCTTTCGGGCTCGCGGGGACCTATGTTTTTATTAAACAGTCAGGACCTCCTTGTCACTGCGACCTAGGATCCCCAGCAAAGCTGAAGATCCCAGGCACCCCTTCTACCGAAGATACAGGGCTAATTTGCCTAGTTCCTTGGCCTGGAGTACCCGGAGACGCCTTGGCCTTCTCAGCCAGGGACACCTGTGTCGGTTCTAGGTACGCTTAAGGGTTATCCTTCCATGTTCCATTTTCACGGGGGCAGGGAATCGGCCATACCCCCATAAAGGAGGCTATTCCTTACTTCCCGCAATTCTCGTCATTACGACACTCCTTGCGGTTAGTAAGTTAAGTGGAGCGGCAACTCCACATGGCCTATCCCTACCCGTCTGGAACATGGCTTAGTGTTGCCACTAAACGTAAACCCTTAGCAACGGAATATTAACCGTTTTCCCTTTCGGGCGAACCAGTTAAGGCCGCCCTTAGGAGCGGCTAACCCTCGGCTGACGACGCATTGCCGAGGAACCCTGGCCCTTCCGGCGGCTGGGATTTTCACCCAGCTTCGCTGTTACTACTGCCAGGATTCGCTTTCATGATCGGTCCACCAGACTTCACAGCCTGGCTTCTGACCGACCATGATGCCCTCCTACCAAATCATGCCCCGCTTCAGGACATGCCCTAGAGTCTCGGTAGCCGGCTTAAGTCCCGTCAATTTTCGGGGCCACCGTTCTCGACCGGTGAGCTGTTACGCACTCCTTAGAGGTTAACTGCTTCTAAGCCTACCTCCCGGTTGTCTCAGAACGGTGACGCCCTTTGTGCTTGACACTTAGCCGGCATTTAGGGACCTTAACTCTAGGTTGGGTTGTCCCCCTTTCGGCTCGCAGGCTTATCCCGCGAAACCCGTCTCCTCCCTTCTTTGACCATTAAGGCTTCGGAGTTCAACCGTCGGTCAGGACCTTTCGGCCCTTGACCAACGATTGGTGGCTCTACACCTTAATGTGTCTCCAGGAGGGCCAGGCTGGGACCTGCTTCGGAGGGAACCAGCTATCACCAAGCTTGATTGGTCTATTGCCCCTAGGCCCAGGTCAGGGGAGCGATTTGCACGTCAGCACCCCTATTCAGGCCTCCACTGAGCTTTCGCTCAGCTTCACCTTGCCCAGGCCTAGATCGCTTGGTTTCGGGTCTCAGGACTGTGACTTAGGCTCTATTAGAACCCCCCTCCTCACAGATGCTTGTATATTGCCAATCTTCCAAATCTTCATTGCGAACTCAGATTTAGAAGACTGACAATATATAGAGGCATCTGCTGCGAGGGCTTGGTTTCCCTTCGCCTGCGGGGTTAGACCCCTTAGGCTTGCCACAGCCCTGAACTCCCTGGCCCGTGTTTCTAGACGTAAGATATGACCCTGATCTTTTATCTTACGTCCTCCCACTCTCGTGAGAAGACATAAGATAAAATCATTTCTTTAAGGCCATATCGCCTGTAGCTCCCTGGTTTCAGGCTCTTTTCACACCCCTCCCGGGGTACTTTTCAGCTTTCCCTCACGGTACTGGTGCGCTATCGGTCTAAGGGAGTATTTAGTTTTGGAGGTTGATGCCCCCCAACTTCCCACACCAAAACCAAGGTGTGGTACTCTGGGACTCATTATCATAAACCCGCCTAATTTTCGCCTACGGGCCTGTCACCCTCTATGGGGAGGCATTCCAGCCTACTTCGGCTAATTAGGTTAGGGTTTCAAATGATCCCATAACCTTACATCCCCCTACCATTGTCTGGTAAGGGTTCGATTTGAACTCTGCCCCTTTCGCTCGCCGCTACTGTGGGCATCCCAATTGGTTTCTTTTCTTCCCCCTACTAAGATGTTTCCGTTCGGGGGATTCCCGTCCTTTGGAGGACAGCCTTGCGTAGTTGTCTACGTAAGGCTAAGATACTCATTCGGGCATCCACGGATCAAAGGCTGCTTGCGCCTACCCGTGGCATATCGCCGCTTGCCGCGCCCTTCGTCGGCTCCTTAGCCAAGCCATCCCCCAGGGAGCGTCGCTGTAAGTACGCATTATACCTAGCCCCTTCACTATATATGGTCTCATAGCATTCAATTGCTCAACGTCAACTTGAGAAATTACTCTCAAGTCTCATATATTGAAAAAGATGAGTATAAGTTGCTCAAGCTAATTATGTGGTAATTTAGAGGTGATCCTGCCGCAGGTTCCCCTACGGCAACCTTGTTACGCCTTCTCCCCCCTTGCCGAACCTGAATTTGTTATGAGGATTTCCCCCATACCTCATTCAGGTTCGACTTGGGTGGAGCGGCGGGCGGTGTGTGCAAGGAACAGGGACGTATTCACCGCGCGATAGTGACGCGCGATTACTAGGGATTCCGCGATTCACGTAGGTGAGTTGCAACCTACGATTCCGACTGAGGGTGGGTTTCTGGGATTGCCTCCCCCTTTCGGGTTCGGTACCCATTGTCCCACCCATTGCAGGCCGCGTGTAGCCCAGAGGTTTCGGGGCATACTGACCTGCCGTAGCCCCCACCTTCCTCCAGCTTACGCTGGCAGTCCACCTATTGTGCCAGTAACCAACTTGGTTACCGTCGCAAATAGGCGTGGGGGTCTCGCTCGTTTCCGGACTTAACCGGACACCTCACGGCACGAGCCGGCGACGGCCATGCACCTCCTCTCAGCTCGTCTAGTAAGGTCTTTAGCCTGACCTTCATCCTGCTGTCGCCTCTGGTAAGGTTTCCGGCGTTGACTCCAATTGAACCGCAGCCTCCACCCCTTGTGGTGCTCCCCCGCCAATTCCTTTAAGTTTCAGTCTTGCGACCGTACTCCCCAAGCGGCGGGCTTAACGGCTTCCCTGCAACACTGGGTGAGGACTAACCTCACCCAACATTTAGCCCGCATCGTTTACAGCTGGGACTACAGGGGTCTCTAATCCCTTTTGCTCCCCCAGCTTTCGTCCCTCACCGTCGGGCGCGTTCTAGCGGGTCGCCTCCGCCACTGGTGGTCCTTGAGGGATTATTGTATTTTGCCACTACCCCTCAAGTACCACCCGCCTCTCCCGCCCCCTAGTCTTGCAGTATTCTCCCCAGCGGTATGGTTGAGCCATACCATTTAAGGGAGAACTTACAAGACCGGCTACGGACGCTTTAGGCTTAATAATCGTCCTGACCACTCGCGGGGCTGGTATTACCGCGGCGGCTGACACCAGAACTTGCCCCCCGCTTATTCGCCCTGCTTTTTACACAGGGCAAAAGCCATCCTCAGCGGATGGCACTCGGGGTGACTCTGTCGCGCTTTCGCGCATTGCAGAAGTTTCGCGCCTGCTGCGCCCCGTAGGGCCTGGGTTCTTGTCTCAGAACCCATCTCCGGGCTCCCGCTATCACGGCCCGTACCCGTCTTAGGCATGGTGAGCCATTACCTCACCATCAACCTGATAGGCCATGCTCACATCCTACAGCGGCACAATGCGGCATCAGCATTGTACCTTTTCGGTAAGAGCCTATTCCAAGAACTCTTACCTATCCGGGATTATCCTCCGTTTCCAGAGGTTATCCCGGTCTGTAGGGTAGTTTAAGCATGTTTTACTGAGCCGTGCGCCGCATCACGTTGCCCGTGACGCTGACTAGCATGGCTACCCACCCCGATAGCAGTCAGGTCCGGCAGGATCAACCGGGTTCGCACCACATAATTAGCCTGAGCAACTCCTTAGACCTAATGTGGACATTAGGTCCTCATAGTTGTAGCTATGGGAGGAGGTTGATATTTCATTCTTAGCAACTGCTAAGTCTTATCAACACCGCCCCCATAGCGATTGATTCCACTATTTTATTTATCTATCTAATATAAAAACTTTTGCAAGAAAAATTTAAATTTCAAGCTTTTTAATAAATAATTACATTTTTAATTTAAGATGGGCCAGTGGCTTAGCCTGGTTATAGCGTCCGGCTGATAACCGGGAGGTCATGGGTTCAAATCCCATCTGGCCCATATAATTCATAATTAAAAATAGGTAAGGGAGCATTAGTAAGCCTCCTTTTGTTTCAGTAGCATGCATCTAGTCGGCTACAAGGAACTCGAAAAGGAGACTCATCGTTCCAGATGCCTTTGTCCCCACGGGTAATCCGTTTCACCAAGGTTTCGCCTTCCTCAGCATGCTACATTCGTTGCCGAACGTAACATAACATCATTGACATTTAGCGAAACCTTGTCCGTTTCTGTTATTTACCAGGCCTTCCGGCCTATGCCTCACGGCATCGTGGGTCCTTTTGTGACGGAGGACTTTCCTCAGGTTAAACCTGATAGCTACTCTATGCTCCCTTACCTATTTTTAGAATTATTTAATTATTTTAATATTTTTATTGTTAAAATAGCAAAATGATAATAAGAATTGGACTAGATGATACTGATAATTTAAATTATGGCTGCACAACTTACATTGCAGCTGAAATTATAGAGGAAATATTTAAACATGGTTATAATCTTAAAGATTTTCCATATTTAGTGAGACTAAACCCAAACATACCTTACAAGACAAGAGGAAATGCATCAATATCATTGATAGTTGATGGCGATGAAAATTTAATAAATTTAATAATTAATAAATTGAAGAACTTTAAATTTATAATAGACCCTTTAAGGAATAAACCACAGCCTGTTTTAGCATTTTATGTTTCTAATAAAATACCTAATGGATTAAGAAATTTTTATAAAAAAGCTTTAACACAGGTCATAAATATTGATGAAGCTATAGAAATAGCGAATAAATATAAAATAAATTACTACCCTTTACTTAATGGAACTAGAGGGTTAATAGGTTCCTTAGCTGCAATTGGTGCTGATTTATCAAAAGAATATTCATATGAATTATTAGCATACAGAGACTTAAATGATACATTAACTCATAGAAATATATCTTATAAATTAGTTGAGAAAATGGATGAAATTTTTTCTGAATCTACTTTCGGGAATATTGATAAAAATAAAAAGAGGGTGTTAATAACACCGCATGGTTCTGATCCTGTTTTTCTTGGTATTAGAGGATATGATCCTAATAAACTCATTCAAGCATATAATTTTTTGAATGTAGAAGATAAAATTACGAAATGGATAATTTATAAAACAAATCAGGGTACTGATATACATTTAAAAATTGCAAAAGAATTAGATATTTATAAGCCATATTACGTGTTTAATAAAACTGTAATACTTATCGAAGATCCTAAAATTATTTGTGGCGGCCATGTAATACTTAAGGTTAGAATAAAAGATATAGTGATGGATGCCATCGCATACAAACAGAGTGGTATACTTAATAGATTTGCAAGATTACTTAAAAAAGGGGATATCATAGAAATAGGTGGGGGTATTAATAAAAACTCTTCTATAAACATTGAAAAAATAATTGTTAAAAAACTAACTACTAGAGAACAAAAAATTATCCCATATTGCATTTATTGTGGTAAAAAAATGGATTCGGAAGGCGATGGCCAGGGAATACGTTGTGATAATTGCGCTCAGAAATATCCGTTTAAATTTTCTTTTATAGTAAAAGAAAATTGCGCCTACTTAAAAGACGGAATGATAATATTACCTGATTATAGTAGCAGAAGACACCTATCTAAATATGAGAATTATACTACAAGTAAAGTGATAAAATTTAGTAGCCAATATTTCCACTTTAAATTAAAGCAGACAAACATTACTTAGCTAACAAAACACCATAATTAATTTCTCTAATTATTTTAAATCCTGCTTGTTTACATCTACTCTTTATTTTATTTACAATGCTTTTATGAGAAAGAGATCCTACATAACCAACATAGTGGAAAAGAAGTCCTTTATTTGGCAATATTGAATAAATTAACTTGTATATGTCAAGTGAATAAAGTTCTTCGGCGATTCTGAAAGAAGGAGGGTCATAAATAATTTTATTAAAGTAACCTTTTCTTATTTCTTCCAAAGATTCTCTAATATCACTAAGAATTATAGGTATATTAGCCAAATCTCTTGACCAAGGATTATATTCAGCTATGCGTAGTACATTTATATCCTTTTCAACTGTTATAATTTTCAAAGGATGCCTACGAAAAGCTTGTATTGCAGTATAACCTAAGCCTGTACATAAATCTAAAACTCTGTCATATCTTCTTATATTTAACAATTTAACTTTTATTGCTGAATCTTCCCATGGTGTTATACCTTTGATTCTATGCATATGTATCCCATTTATTTCTAATGTAGGTGCTGTATCGCCTATGTATTTCAACTTATAAAAATTACCTTTATCAAAAAATTGCAACACTTTAACTATCCCATCGTTATAGGAATAAACAGTATTCTCATTAGATTCTCTTGCTATATTTCTAATAATATCAACAGGTATTATATGATCTTTATAATGCAAATAATTATTTTTTAAAAGGATGTTTGCCTTAGACAGGCCCAAATCCAATGTATCTTCAAACAATGATTGCCCCTTCTTTATATACCGCATTATTCTCTCACATAAATTCTTTGTTAGAATAATTGATTCTCGATATGAAAAAATATAAATACGCACAACCCCCTTAATTATAGAGTTTTTATTTAAAATTTCTTCCTTATTTCTAAATCAATTCTATACTTTGCCTTACCAGGCGAGTAATTACTAACTTTGCTAAATGACAAAATTTTAAAATTGTTCAGACGACTTTCTTTTAGATCATTTTCAACTATTTTCTCTATTTCATTGAATGTATAATCTGTATTCACAATTTTATAATAATGTAGAATACCTCCACTATCTTTTAAACAGCCTATTCCTAATTTTAAATAATCCTTTGAAATAAGCGGCAATGTCATTATAACTCTATCAGCATAATTATCAAAAAATGGACAAACATTTAATACGTCGTCATTTATGCATAAAATCTTATTGCCAACCTTATTCAAAATTTTATTATATAACATGTAATTAAACGCTTCTTCATTTTTCTCTATTGCAACAATTATTTGCACATCCGGCTGCTTCTTTGCTATTGCTATAGCATAAGGGCACGCGCCTGCGAACATATAAATTATTTTTTCACCAGCTTTTACACTATTTGCTATATCAATTCTATCTTTCGCATCTCTAGTTGAGAAATACATTTTTAATGGATCTACACGTAAATAATACCCGTATTCTTTATGAATAACATCAGTTTCACCTGGCATCAGAATTTCATAGTTGTATAATCTATATTCGCCTAATCTAGGCCCTTTTTTCCTCAAAACAGCTTTAACATTTTTATGTATATTTTTTATTGCTTCTGCAATTTTTATTTTATAGTTTTCTAATTCCTGAGGAATTTCGATAATAGCAACTTGCCCTTTTTTTGATCCAATCAAATCATAACTGTTAGGTATTAAGCTATGAAGTTCTTTAGGTATGATATTTGATAAATATTGTTTAATTTTCATTTTTTATAAAATGATATAGCGGGGGGTGGATTTGAACCACCGACCTCTGGGTTATGAGCCCAGCGGAATAACCTGGCTTTCCCACCCCGCTAATTTATTCAATATATTATGTTCATATGTGATATTTAATTTTTATAAAACCCCCTTATTTTCCACTGGAAAAATAATTTGAAAATAAATCGATTTTTAAAATAAAACTATAATTATCTAAAGATTTTCAGTGGAAAAAATGGGGTGATTATGTAACATTATTATTTATTTTTTTTAATTCTTCTTCGAGTATATCTAGTCCTTTTTCAATGAATTTTTCTTCCAAATTAAGAGGCGGTGCAATTCTTATTACTGATTTTCCTGCAGTTATTATTAATAAGCCCCTCTTCCAACAATTGATTATAAGATCATTAGCTTCTTTCATTGCATACTCTTTTGTTTTCTTATTTTTTACAAGTTCAACACCTATCATAAAACCTTTACCTCTAACATCACCTATAATCTCATATCTTTCCTTCATTTCATTTAGCCTATTTAGAATTTCTTTACTTAGTAAAGAGACTCTATCTAATAACTTTTCTTCTTCAATGACTTTTATAGTTTCAATTGCCGCAACACATGCTAGAGGATTCCCACCAAATGTAGAAGCATGAGCTCCTTTTGCCCATTTCATGATTTTATCCCTTGCTACAGTAATGCCTAGAGGTAGGCCGCTAGCAATTGCTTTGGCTATTGTGATGATATCAGGTTCAATTCCATAGTGTTCTATAGCAAACCACTTACCTGTCCTTCCAATACCCGCTTGTACTTCATCATCTATTAGAAGTATATTATGTTTGTCCGTAATCTTTTTTAACCTTTTGAAGAAATCGTCAGGAGGCCATACAAACCCGCCTTCACCTAATACAGGTTCAAATATTATTCCTGCAATTTCTTCCGGCGAAACCATTTTCCCAAAAATCCATTCTTCTATAAAATCTAAACAAAAGTAATTACAATCAGGAAAGTTTTTTCCGAATGGACATCTATAGCAATAAGGATAGGGTACATGCACAGTACTTGGTAATAAAGGGCCAAATTTTTCTCTATGAACGGATTTTGACGCTGTCATGCTAAGGGATCCATATGTTCGCCCATGAAATGATCCAATAAATCCCATTAAATACTGTCTGCCAGTATAATATCTTGCTAATTTTAATGCTGCCTCATTAGCTTCAGTTCCGCTATTTGCATAATGAAATTTTAATTTATCCTTTATAGGGATAATGTTCTTTAAGATTTTTGCCAATTCTAAAACTTCAGTATAATAAAAGTCTGTAATGCTATAATGAATCAATTTTTCTGCTTGTTGTTTTATCGCTTTAACAACCCTATCGTGTTTACCTATATTTAAGCATAAAAGACCTGAATTAAAATCAATGTATTTATTACCATCTACATCAATAACTATATTTCCTTCAACCTTATCAACATACAATGGATAGTATCTTGCGTATGATGGAGAGATTAAATCTTCATCGATCTTTAAATATTCTCTGGCCTTTTTCCCTGGCGGTTCTTCTAAAATAATAGGTAGACCTTTTTCATCAACAACCATAATATATAAAGTAACTACTTCTTCATAAGTTTATTAAATTTATTTTAGTCAAATATATTAAAAATTATGGGTAAAATTTTATCTTATAAAATTCAACCCCCTAAGGATGTTAACATAATAATAGGGCAATCTCATTTTATAAAAACTGTAGAAGATATATATGAAGCAATTATGAATGCGTCTTCGAATATAAAGTTTGGTGTTGCATTTTGTGAATCATCAGGACCACGTCTAATAAGGAAAGATGGTAATGATAATAATCTAATTGAGTTAGCAGTGGAATATGCAAAAAATCTTGCATGCGGTCATTTATTTGTTATCTGCATTAAGCAGGGTTTTCCTATTAATATATTAAATAATATAAAAAATTTACCTGAAGTGGTAAACATATATTGCGCTACGGGTAACCCCGTCTTAGCTGTGATTTATGAGGAAGATGAACAAAGAGGCCTTCTGGGCGTATGTGATGGTTTTACACCTTTAGGAGTAGAAGATGAAGAACATGTTAATGAAAGAATAACTTTTCTAAGAAAAATAGGTTATAAAAGAGGATAAATAGAAAAAATAAGTATATTAACCACAGCATACAATAAATATGGTAAAATTTTACCATATTTAATAAGATCTAAAGTTGCTTTTTCATATATTATTGGCAAATCTCCAAATATTTTCAGCCTCGGTGTGCTTAGCGTCGAAAAGCCAACAATTGCATCTTCAACAGAATTAATAGATGCTTTTATAGCACTCTCTATTATATTGCATAATTTATTCCAGCTGTTTTTATCGTAGCCTAGTGGGTAATAACTATTTTTACCAGAAAAGCTTGCAGTCAATATATGTGAGTCAGTAGAGCATATAATTAGTTCTGTTACTAAATTATTTAGCCTTTTTTCTATGTATCTTCTTAACTCTAAAATCATATTGTTCGAGTCAATTAGAATTAATGAATAAATGTCATCTTTTAATTTAAATGTTATTACTTTGCCTATACCTGTGGTTTCTTTCCTAAATTCGGGGGGGACATAAAATTTATAATGCCCAATTTTTGTTTCATAGCAATTTGCATTTTTTAATTCTTCTATTAATTCTTTTATGCATCTTAATAATACACTGTTTATTTCTTCAATACAGGTCTTTATGTTATCACTATAAGAATTATGAGCATCTATTAAGAATAAATCTATAAAACCATTGTTTTTTGCAAATTTTCTTGCTTCTTCTTTAACTTTTATATCTATATCATCAAGTATTCCTTCTTTATTAGCTTGAACTATTGCAATTATTAGATTATTTATTTTAAATCCTTTAACTTCTATACCATTATATATTTTTTTAACAATTCTAGATATCTTTAATGGCTGATTTGTATAAATTTTATTTATCTTATCAATCAATGTTTTTATAAATAAATTTTTATCATCGCTTGAAGTTAGATCATAAGCATGAGTTGTAGGACCATGAAATGGATATATTTCAACACCATTATGAAGTAATAATATTGTAGGCAAATCAGAGCTTCCTACATTTAAGAAAGGGCCTGGGTGTATTGGTAATTCTAACAAAGCTATACCATGAGTATTTATATTGTTTTTTTTATTGAACTTTATTATAGGCACATCAAAAGATTTTTTAAAAATTTTTTCATCTTTTAGAACAGTCTCATAATAATAGTGATTTTTAGTTAACCATGTCAATAGGAAACCTTTAAAATGCTTAATAGCGTCAAATTTGTATTTCTTTTTGCTTATTATTCCAACATATTTTAGATACAATAAAACCAAGATAATTGATAATATGTTAATAACATATAATTTTATTATTATTTCATATAAATTATTTATGTTATAAATAATAATCAATAAATATAAAAGCATATTTGTTATAATTATAAATTGGTATATTAAAAATATCTTAATTCTTGAAGATTTCGTCGTGAATAAATAAGTTATATATGATAATGTTGAAAATGTTATTACAAAAGAACTTGAAAAATATATTTTATATATTGGGATTGTAAACCAAATTATTACTGCTAAGATAATTCCGCCTAAATTGAATGTTTGTAATGCAATGACTCGCCTAAAATTTATTTGTTTATCACCTAATTTAAGTAGTAAACTTGCCGGTACTAGCAGAATAGAAGCTAAGAAGTAATACAATAAATACTTATAGTTAATTATGATCATAAAAGCTAAATTAATTGTGAAAAATAGTAAAGCTAAAATAATAACCTTAAATAAGGAAGGCGTAGACTTCAGTTCTTTATAATACGCCGTCCAGTTCTTTGAGCTAATCATTTGGACTCTAAATTTTATATTTTATAAGTATTTATTTTTAAATTACAATTATGTTTGCATTTAATAGAATAACGATTGATACGAGTAATATACTTAATATTATAAGCAATCCTGGGTTGATCTTTATTTTTGAAAGATCTTCCTCGTAATATGCAATAAGCCCAGCTGAACTAATAGGAGTGGCCTCTTTTTTTCGTCTACTCCTGGACATTTTTATTATATTTCTTATTTTTATTCTTTATTAAAATATTTATCCAATTTTTCGTAAAATTCCTTTTCATTGTATAGAGCACTATAAATTATTTTCATCTTCTTAAATAATCTTTCAGCTGTATAATTATTCTTTTCCTCAAGTTTTAATAAATGCTTTTTAAGCACATCGTTTTTTAATTCATATGAGATCTTATTTTTGCATCTGAAACATCGAGCATTTAAGGTAATAAAAGGATAGCTCTCACCGCATCTTTTACACGTAACCTTAATATTAACTTCACTTGTAATAATACTAACTAAACTTTTTAGTGGAAATACTTGCATGATTGTATCAGTTGTTATTGGGGCTCTAACCTTTAGTCTTATAGCAAATTTGTCTTTATAAGATGATACTTTATTATTAATTTGGTCGTTTAATATTATAAATTTTATATTAAAAATATTATTATCAATTAATGGCGAGTAGTTTATTAATATATCATTTAAAAAATATAAACTTATATCATTGGTCGCTGCGTATTCATTAAATAATTTATTATATAATTCAGGAGAGATGATAGCATATTCAGTATCAATATAACCTTTAACTATTACTGGATAGAATATTAAACCTTCCGAATTTGATATCAATAGAATGTTCAATAGATTTTTAAATAATCTTTTAGCTGAACCAATTAATAATTCCATTTCTTCTTTTAAATAGTCATTGATTTTTTCTATATTCTGCTTAAGTGAACTAGGGAGTAAAATTTCATTATAATTAAGTTCAATCTCTTGCGAATCATCTATTACAATTTTACAGGGAATAGCCTTACATTTTATTTCAGCTAAAGCTACTTCGTTTATATCAATTGAATGCTTTAATCTAACTAAAGTTTTCAACGGATATTCTATGAGATGGATATCTTTATAATGCGGTATTAATTTTTCTGTTTCATCATAACCTAGAATTTTATTAGAAAATTTTTTAAGTAATCTTAAATAATTGATCTGTTCTACATAAGCTGATAAGGTGGTAGAGCCACATACTTCACAACTGGTATCTTTTCTAATATCATTACAGTTGGTACAATAATATAACAAACTTTTGTTTAAATTGCATTCTGAACAATACTCAAAAATATCAACCTTGCCACATTTTTTACATAAAAAATGATGAACTTCAACGTTAATTGTTTTATCAAATTGGTTTTTGAAAATAGCTGGCAATATGCAGTTGAAAGCCTCTTTGGGTTCTACATTTTCATCTAAAATAGTTAATTTCAATGTTTCTTTTGAATCGAATTTGCTTCTTTCATTTAAAAATACTATTGTATCAATAGTATTTTTATTAATTATAAAAGCATGTTTAGAATTATAATGTTGATAATTATCATTTTCATTTATGTATATGCAAGTCATATTTGATAAATTAAATACATTAATTAATGGTATATTAATATTGACTAAAACATTATTTTTTAATATAATTGATTTATTAACTAAATTACATAAATCATATAAATATTCTAAATTGATATTTAAATATTTACATTTTTTTAATATATTATAAACTTTATGATTTTTGTATAGTATTAAATATATAGCATGATATAATAAATAAGGTATCATACTATTATTATCAGTATCTATAATATTTATCTTAATAGAATTTATTAAAATATAAAATATATCAAATAGGTTGTTAAATACATCTATCGAGTTGGTATCAAAGTTACTTACCAAATATCCCCATGCTTGATCTTTTAATTCAGAATTTACTTTATAACTAGAAGCATTTATTGTTTCTCTAATTTTTTCACCAAACAGGTAGGTAAGAAAACATACCCAAGGATTTTTAATAAACTCTTTCTTATCCACCACAATTGTGATATTATTACCTTTTTCTATGTCTTCTTGATAAACTGCCTTTATACTATAAATTGGTGTTTTAAATTTAAAGTCAAAAAACCAGAGAAGTGCTGCTATTACACCTTTTTTAAGATTTTCATTAGTATCGGTATCTAAATTAATCTTTTTTAATGAGATATTTTCAATCAATTCTAAGCACGAACTTATTTTATCTGTATTATTAGCGGTCAAGAAGAAATTAGCAAGTTCAAAAGAGTTAAAGAACAGTAATAATAAATCATCCATATCTAATTTATAAAAAGGGAAAATACCTTCTTTTCTTAACGGTCTAAATTGGTTTTCTATATTAAATATATCAGATAAAATTTCCATTAACTACACTAATATATAATCCTACTATGACCGGATATAAAATATTGTCGTTTATCTCAATTGGCAAGCTATCTAAAATAAAAATAATTGCAGATAAAAATAAGGCAAATATTAAGTTCATTATTTGAAATGACATAGCAAGCATAACTGCAGAACCAATAATAGAACCAACTAAACTTTTAGATCGGTTGTATGGTATTCGAGGCTTAGGTATCAACAAACCGCAAACGCTCATAATAGGGTCAATAATTGTAACCGTTAGGCTTGAGACTATAAATATTATTGGTTGAAATAATATAGAAGAGATTAAAAATCCCGCTATAGAGTAAGTATGTGCTCCCACATAAGTTTTTTCATATGATCTAGCCAAGGTTTCAGCTAATTTTTTTAGTGGAAACTGTATATAGATTCTTATCCTTATTAGATCAGATATTATAGCAACTCCTAATAATAATGTATATAGTGTTATACTTAAATATCTGCCAAAAATCAAATAAAATATAAGAAGAAGTAACCCTATGGTTACATGGAAGGCTTTTCGAAGTATCTCCTTATGTAACTGTTTAATTTTATCATTTTCATAATTTATCTTCATGAGCAATTTCTTTTAAAAGTTTTTCATAACTATTCTCTAATACATTACCCATTACAATTATATCTGCGCCAGCTTTTAACAATCTATTAGCATTCTCAATATCTTTTATGCCTCCGCCAGCGATAATTGGTATTGAAACTATTTCTCTAACTTTCTTTATAACTTTCTCAGGTATAGGTTCTTCCGTTCCTGAACCAGCTTCTAAATAAACGAAACGCATTCCTAATAATTCAGCTGCCAAAGCATAATAGCTTATTAATTCGGCATATTTATAAGGTATTTTTTTAGCCCATCCTATATGTCCGGCCACCCCGCCTTCACCTAGTATTAAATATCCAACAGGTATAGTTTCTATATTGTATTTCTTAATTATAGGAGAGGCAAGCATTTGCGCTTCTATTATATAATATGGATTTTCAGAATTAAGCAAACTAATGAAAAAAATCGCATCTGCTTCTTGAGATATAGAATAGACACCACTGGGAAAAATCACTATGGGTATTTTTATCTCATTTTTGATTATTTTTATTGTTTTATCCATTAAGCTTTCAGAAATACCAGTTGAGCCACCAATTAGTATTAAAGGTGAGTTTGTTATATCTATAAATTTTTTTATAAATGTTAGCTTATTCATATCAAACTTTTGAGGATCTATTAAAGGCAAATATGTAGGATACCTTTTTTCAACTCTTTCATTTAATAATTGTTCTATTCTGCCAATTTTCATTTTATAATACCACTATAGTATTTATCTACAAATAGGTTATATGCATCAACAGGTTCGCCTCCTAAATAAAGTTCGACTGTAGCATTTAATTCACATGATCCGCATCTAACATATGCGTTATTTTCTTCCTTATTAATGTTTACAAAGACAGACTGTTTGCCACATTTAGGGCAAATAAATATTTTAGGTATCTTTCTTACCACTTTTTTGACTATCTTTCTCCTTTTTCTTCTTCCCATTATTCACCACTCTTAATAAGGATGTACGCGATGATGCCGAATAGAGAAATTATTGTTATTATATAATATAAGTCCGTTAATATTGTAACAATATCCATGACTACTATTAAATTAATTTAAGACTTTTATATAAGACTTGCGAGATTTAAATTTTTGCGCTGATAAGCTGCATTAAAAATATCATAGAGCTGTTCTTTTCTCAGTTTATACTCATTCATTGAATTACATAACGAGCATGCAATTAAATGATAACATGCTTTATTTTTATTACGCATTATAATGTTAGTAAATCCTAAACATGAACACCATTCGTCTTTAATAACCAAGTAGTTAGACGCCTTACCTTGCACATAAAATAAATTATTATATTTTATCTTAAAGTGAAGCTTATTTATTTTATTACTAATTATCAACTCTTTAGCGATTCGAATTTTTTTAGATTCTCTCTTAATTATTCCAAATCTCTTAATATATAACCTAATTTTCTTTTTCAATTTTTTCATAGTGGGACTGCCAGGATTTGAACCTGGGTCACTAGGGCCCGAGCCTAGCAGTCTGACCAAGCTAGCCTACAGTCCCAATATTTAATTATAGTATTTATAATTTAAAATTAGCAGTTCCGAATAAGGGAACATTTAAATTACTATTTTTTAAATATCTTCATGTTAGATTTTGGGCTTATAAGGGCAGTTAGTAATAATCTCAGACTTATGATACTTTATTACTTGAGTAATAAACAATGTTGTTCTATAAAAGAATTAAGCGCGTATTTAAGGTTGCCCGAAAAAAAATATAATTTTTTGTATTATCATGTAAAAAAAATGTTAGACTTCGGATTGATCTATAAAAATAATGAGGGATTAATATGCTTAACAAAAAAGGGTAAAAACTTGATTAACGTCTTGATTGATTTAAATAGATGGTCAAACGATTATAAAGAAGAGGATAAGTATATTATAAATTTGGATGGTTCTCTAAATAAAATAAGCATCCCCTATATAATTTCATATCTAAAAGGAAATTTTAATTTAGAACATGAAAATATTTTTAAAATATCTCAAATTATATATGAAAAAATATCATCTTCAAATAAAAACCTCTACACTAATAGCGATATTTTAAAACTCCTCTTGACTACTTTCATTAAGGATAATTCATCAAAAGATTATCAATATCTATTAGATTCAGTTTTTATAACATTTCCATTTGAAAAAATATTATATTCCAATAATAAAAATTATGATATATGTATATTAAATCGAGAATATTATAATGAATATTTCGTTAACAAGTTCTTAGATTATAATCAGATTATTTATTTTAAGATGAATTATTTTAATATTATAGATAAATATAATTTATTATCCGATGTAATAGATTTTTCCTTAAGAATTTGCATAAATAATTTAAATTTTGATAATATATTATACGACGAGTCATATATAAATAAATTAATTAAATTAATAAATAAATCTATATTAGGTTGTAACATAGAATTATATTTCAATGATAATAATGTCAATAAAGTATCTAGCGTAGATCTAAAATTGTTATATCCATATATAATCTATATCCTAAGCATGTTAAATGAAAGGAAATTAATGATATCATTAAGGTCATATAATGATCTTAAGTGTATCAGTTCATTAACGGACGAAAATCTCTTAAAATATATATTATATAGCAACATGATTAAAAATTTACCAAGCTGGAATTTTTTTGTGAGTAGAGAGATTTCTTCGTTGGTTAATTTTGTGAATAACACTAATAATTCTTTACTTGAATTATTTCCCTCTATTTCGTTTAGTAATGAATCAAGCATTAGTTTAACTTCTTATGGTTTTATAGGTGATGAATCCTCAACAACTTTTAATATTAATTCACTGGTTTCTTTGAATTTACCTAAAATATTATTGGATAGTAAATCGAATGAAAACTTATTTTACGATACATTAGAGGATTTGTCTGTAAGTTTATTCAAATATTTTGATAAAAGATATAAATTTCTGACCGATACAAGCTACAATACCCAAGTTACAAATGAGACATGCTTAAATTTTAGAATAAATATAAACGGGTTGTTTGAATATGTATACATTCTAACTGGAGAAACATTGCAGGAAAATAAAAATACCCAAAAAGAATATATAAAGCTTCTTAATTTCCTAAATAATGTAACAAACGAATTTCTACAGAATAGAGATTACGATGTGAAAATTTCAATTCTCAATGACGGAGTTTCACCTATTAAGTTTAGAGAGACGTCAATAGTAAATAAGTTAAACAAGCTGCCTATTAGATATAGGCGCTATTTAATGCATAATGGTATTTCATGTAGTATAATTCCAAGCTGTTTTAATTACTCATCAATTTACGAGAAGATAATCAGAGAAACTCCTATTGTTTCTTTAATAAAAGGGGGGTATAATTATGAACTATGGCTTGATTTGAATAAGTTAAAAATAAATAAGCTACAAGAATTGTTCGAAAGTACATTATTGAAATATAAAATGAAAAACATAGAATTGAATTATTTTATAACGTTATGTATGCGGTGTAAAAATAAATATTTAGGTTTCTATGAGAGTTGTCCTTCATGCGGAAGTCATAACTTATTTTACGTAGCTAAGAATTACACAAAAATAGTAAAATTAGCATACGAGGGTGCGAAACAGTTATTAGAAAATAACTATTTATACATTATTTAATTAGCCACCGTGAACAAAAGAAAATATAGTTAATGAATCTCCCTTTTTAATAATCTTCCTTTCATTTAACCAAGCAGGAAATACCTTCCCATTATATTCTATTAAAATATCTGAAGAAATATCGTTTTGTTCATTTAAAATCCTATTTTTAAATTCTGTTCCCAACTTATTGGATAAATTATTAATTAACTCTTTAAGTTCTATTTCATTATCAGTTATTTCTAAAATAATCTCATCAGTCTTAGCAATGCCTTTTAGTACACCTTTTAAACTTACTTTGATAATTTTATTACTCAAATATAAAGCACACATGATCAATCAATCGTTCCTCTATAATACATGGGGGTTCTCTCTTCACTACTTTTTTATTCTTTAAAAAAGCTAAAAAAGATTTTTTAGCTTCTTCAAGATTATCATTCTTTAAAAAATCTATGGGATAGTTTACATTATATACTTTAGCAGGAAAAATATGCCTAGTTGTTTTTGCGGGGAATAAAATATTGTATTTTGCATTTTCAATCACTTCTCTTTTAGTTACTTTTTGTGGTATAATATAAAAATATTTAAGATGTTCTTTTGATTTTATCTCTTTTAGTAATTCTTCTTCAGTAATAAATTCGATTTTTCCATTTAACAAGATAACTTCATTGTCAAATTTTTTTATTAAATCATTTATTTTTATGTAATTATCTTCGGCAATTAAAAATATATCACCCTTACTAATAAAAAAAGCTGAATTTGATGAATTAAAAGTATTATTATAGTCTCCGCTTACATGGATAACTTTTAATTTATAATTTTTTATCACTTTTCTTACGATGCTTGAATCATTGACTTTAAACTTTCTGATCCATCTTTGAACTTCTACAAGATTATTTATATAGTCGATTAAAACTACAGGCACGCTGAAAACACCTAATCTCTTTAGTGCCTCAAAACGATGCATTCCATCCAGTATAACATTTGTTATCTTATCCACTATTATTGGATGTTTTACTAACTTTTTGCGTACCATATCTTCTACTATTTTATTAACGGCTTCTTCTATTACTTCTTCGTGAGGCAGCAATTTTTTGATCTCAAATAATGTGATTTCTATCTTAAAATTATCAAAATATAAGTCATATGGTTCATTCATACTTTTACTACGTTTTTACATTGAATAAAAGTATCAATAAATTTTAGCTAACTTCTTCTCCTTTAGGCGATGTCTTTTTGATTTCATATCTTACAAGTCTCGCTATGTAGCCTGCTAATACATTTCTCTCCTTTTTTGTTAATTTATTACCATATAATTTTCGCAATGATTCTTTTATATCCTCAAATTTGTTTTTGAATAAGTCTTTTCTTTTCTCAAATAGCAGATATCCAATTCTTTTAATTTGTTTACTAACGACTCTTCCCATATACTAAGATTCAATCCTTGAAGGTTTATAAAAAATTAATCAAAAAAAGTTAAATAATACATCTAACAAATAGTAAAAATAGCTTAACATGGCGATCGCATCACCTTCTGCTGTAGTCCCTGTATTAATTTTAAAAGAGGGGTCTCAAAGAACAACTGGTTTCGAAGCATTAAGAGCAAATGTAGCAGCAGCTAGAGCAATAGCAGAAACAGTTAAAACATCATTAGGACCAAGAGGAATGGATAAAATGCTAGTAGACAGTATAGGGGATATTACCATAACGAATGACGGTGCAACAATACTAAACGAAATTGAAGTGCAGCATCCAGCAGCTAAGCTATTAGTTCAAATATCTAAGACTTTAGATGATGAAGTAGGCGATGGAACTACTAGCGCAGTTGTTATAGCAGGTGAACTTTTAAGAGAAGGAGAAGCTTTGATAGAAAAGAATGTGCATCCGACTCTTATTGTAACAGGATATAAAAAAGCTTTATCAAGAGCAAAGGAATTACTAGAAAAATATGCAATCAATGTTAATCCATATGATGATGAAATTTTGAAAAAAGTATGTTTAACTGCAATTCATGGTAAAGCTGTTGGTTCTGTTAGGGATTATTTAGCTGAAATATGTGTTAAGGCCGTTAAACAAGTAACTGAAGAAAGAGATGGACGAAGGATAGCTGACCTAGATAGAATACAGATTATTAAAAAACAAGGTGGAAGCTTATACGATACAAAATTAATAAATGGTATTGTCATAGATAAAGAAGTTGTTCATCCAGGCATGCCTAAAAGGATTGAAAATGCAAGAATAGTACTTTTAGACGCTCCATTAGAAATAGAAAAACCTGAAATTGATGCCGAAATAAGGATTACAGACCCTGCACAGCTTAAGGCTTTCCTTGGAGAAGAAGAAAAAATATTAAGAAATATGATCGAAAAAATTAAATCACCTGAAATTAATGCAAATGTTGTTTTCTGTCAAAAGGGTATCGACGATATAGCTCAACATTATCTAGCAAAGAGTGGTATTTTAGCTGTTAGAAGAGTTAAAAAGTCAGACATGGAAAAATTAGCACTAGCAACAGGGGCAAAAATTGTAAGTAATATAGAAGATTTAACATCTTCAGATGTAGGAGAAGCTAAATTAGTTGAAGAAAGAAAGGTGGGAGAAGATAAAATGGTCTTTGTAGAAGGCTGTAAGAATCCAAAAGCAGTTAGTATTTTAATAAGAGGAGGATTAGAAAGATTGGTAGATGAAGCAGAGCGTTCAATAATTGACGGACTAAGTGTTGTTTCAGATGTTATTGAAGACCCAAGGATATGTATCGGCGGGGGTGCAATAGAGATAGAAATCGCAAAAGAATTAAGAGATTTTGCCAAAACAATTGGAGGAAGAGAACAATTAGCAATTGAAAGTTTCGCAACCGCATTAGAAGGTATACCAAGAGTGCTTGCAGAGAACGCAGGAGTGGATCCTATAGACGTACTAGCTGAGTTAAGAGCTATTCATACAAAACCAGACGGCAAATATTATGGAATAAATGGCTTAACTGGAAAACCAGCCAATTTATATGAGCTAGGTATTGTAGAACCTTTCAATGTAAAGTTACAAGTTCTAACAGGAGCAACAGAAGCCGCTTCAACCATATTAAGGATAGATGAAATTGTAGCAGCTTCCAAAATATCCAAAGAACCATCCACTAAACCCCCAAAGAGTGAGGAAGAAGAAAAAAGCAGCGATTAATTGAATATTCTTATAATAGGTACACCGGGCGTTGGAAAAACAACAATTTCTATTAAACTTTCTTTGGATTTTAAATTAAACTATTTTAATTTAAATACAATATTTTATTATTTTAATATGTTTTCAGGTTTTGATAAAATTCGTAATTCTAGAATTATAAAAATAAATAAAAATAAAACTTTATTGATAAATTTTTTTAAAAAAATCACTAATTCCATTATAGATACTCATATAGACAATATACCATTTTCAAATATTGACGTTGTTTTTGTTATTCGTCGCAATCCTTTAGTTCTAATAGTTCAGCTTAAGAAGAAATATAAAGAGAAGAGAAAGATTATTGAAAATGTCGAGAGTGAATTCATAAATTTGATTTCTGATAGCATACATAGCAAATTTGATAAAAGAATACCAGTTTTAGATGTAGCATCATATAAACAGATTTATAAATCATTAAAAGACATTAGAATAACTAAAAAGGAGTCAACTAAAGTGATAGATTGGATTAGAATATTATCTAAAACGAATGCTATTGATAAATATTACAAACATATTAACAATTTTAAATAAATAATATATAATTATCATCTTTATTACAATTATTAATACCAAATAATTTTATTATATAGACATAATTTAGATTAATAATTAGTAAAAACTCATCTGTTTTTGGTATCAAATTCTTTAGCTTTATCTTCTTTAGGGTATCTTCACTTAAGATCTCTATAATTTTGTTGTGCAGATCCATGTAGCTATCATATGATATCAACATTATGTTGAAATATCTCAGTAAGTCTAGTTTTACAATATCATCAGTGATATAGAAAAGAATTATATTTTTCATTTTCAATACGGTATTAAGCATATCATATAGTTGTAAATTGTATTTTTCTATATGATTAATTATCAAGGTAGGAATGTTTAATATGAATATTATCTCATCTTTCATAAAGTAAATATAATATAAAATGATATAGAGAAGCATTAATTTAAAGTTGATTTCCAAATTAGATGAAAGTGGAATTATAAATATTTCTTGCTGATCTGCATCTACTTTACTTATTTTAATATTTTGTACTATTAAGTTATCAATTTTACTTAACTTACTTATTATTGAATACCTAGTTTCATTTTCAAAAGGGGTTCTAAGCATCAGATTCTTAACGCTTGATATTATCATTTTAAAATCAATTATTTCTTCATTCGGTGTATCAAATAAATTATTTAATACATTGTAAAATAACGATGATTCCATATTAGAAAAGTCACATACAGTTTTAATTGTGTCTGTTATGAACTTTGATATTGTACTCTTATCTATATAAAATAATTTACTTATAATATAATTGATATTTTTAATCAACAAAATATTAACTGACTGATCGTCTAAACCTAATATTATGTTATTCCAATCGAAAATTATAATTTTTTTATCTTTATATTTTAATAATATATAATTTATAAATTTCTTAATCTTATCATTTTTATCATATATTATATATAAATGACTATACTTTTTATAATTAATATCTACACTCCTATTTAGTTGATCATTAAAGCCTATTCTCAAAGCGTGGCTTAATTCGTTGCATATTAAAATAGAATATTCAAAAATATTGTCAAATACTTTACATAGTAATATGACACCTTCAATGTTATGATTTATATCTTTTTTCGCTCTTTTTATTATGTTAAGCATTCAAAAAAATCATAAATTAGGCGGTTAATTTTACTATTTTTTAGGCACTCAATTTTTTTACCGAACACTGCTTCAAGTTTTATTTTTACATTTTCGAATGCGTTTTCAATATTTGAAGGATTTTTGAAAAGAGATTTTGTCCATACTAACGCATATAGTCTTGGTTCATTGCCATAATCTTTAACATTTAAATTAGTACCTGTAAAGAAAATTATATTAAGTTTAAGATCTTGTGCATCTTTTATACAAGACATTAAAATTTCTCTATTAATTTGGTTTATTGATTCAGATGTTATAATAAGGATCATGATAAAAAAATAAATGGCTTTATTCCTTTTTCTTATGAAATGAATATTTTTGTTATAATGTATAAATTTTAAGTTATTCCAATCCATTTGGCTATTTGAGTTAATATATTAGTGATTTGGTTGAGGATATTGCTCATATTGTTACCTACATTATTAAACATGTTAGAATAATAACCCTTTAAGCCAAGTAGTACTCCTGCAACTATACTTAGAACTATTGAAAATGCAACTGCTGCTACCCCTAATAGCAAACCTTCTTCAAGTATAGGCGAACCTCTTCTCTTTTTAATGTTTATTTTCATTTCAAATAATTTTTAGTATTTAGTATTTAAGCTACTATATGTAATAAAGTAAAAAACAAAATGGTTTGAATTAAAAAATAGGTCACTGATGAAAAAATTTCATGCTTAATAATGTTTGAGTAGCCATAAATTATTCTCATTATAAAAAATACAATAATAACAGTTAATATGTAATAATAAGTTATAATATAAATGTTAGGTATTATTAAGCTTAATAAATATGTATTTTTTTCACTTAGTAAAAAATTATGGCTAACAATTGTAAAATTAATGAGCCAAGGTAAAATTCCGTATATTAAGGCCAAAGAGAAATTTAAGAGTAGTAGTTTTTTTTCTAAAGAATTGAAATAATTCGTAATTTCTTCAAATGCCTGATTTATTTCATATAATGAATTAAATATTTTATCAATACTTTGCTTAACCTTTCTAGCTATGTTAGGTAAATCAGTTATTAACTCAATAATTTCATAGTAATCTCTATAATTTTTTTGTGTAATCTTGAGTAATTTATTAGCAGGTACGCCTTTTTTCAATAAGCTTATTTCAGCATCCATCTCTTTTTTCAAAAGGGGGTTATACTTAATACTTTCTAGTATTATTTTTTCTAAGCTGTATACACTGTATTTCCCTATTATTTGTGCTAATAGAAATCCTATTATTCTTCTATTCTTTTTCATTATTTATTTTCCTCTTATATTTCATAGACATATAAAATATAATTATAACTAATATTATCACATAATACTGCATATTTATATTATAGAAAATAATAAATAAAATAACTATAAATGGTATAAAATAAAACATTATCATTATTATTGTAATAAATATATTAATTTTATCCATCATATCTATAAATTTGATTTTATATGAATATATTATATTACTAAATTTATTATAATCTAGATTACCTTTGAAATAATAATCATTAACAATTTGCATTAAATCACTTGCGTTTATTTTATTTAAATAGTAAGATATTATTTTATAGTTATCTATGCCCTTATTTATTAATCTAAATAAATCATAATTTTTATGATTACTAATAATGAATGTAATATAGCTGTATAAAGTATGTTTTGATGATTTCAATAGCAAATACTTTAATATTAGAATTACGAATAATATTTTTCTGCTTTGAACTATCTCTAACTCATTTATATATACCATTGTTAACTAACCATTAAATTATTATATATTATGTCTATGTCATCTCGTAATTTATTGAATTTGAGTTTATCGTTAATTTTATTAGATTGTAGTATGCCGTTCTCAAGGCTTAAATTATTAATATCGTATATTTTAATAAGTTCTGTGTTATCTTTATCTTTATTCCAATTTATTTCGTATATGCATTTTAATTTTCTAAGTATTTTATTATTATCAAACGATCTTTCCATGTAAACAATCAGATCTAGAGAAGGAATGCAAGATGGGTGTATATTATGCTGTATTATCCATCTATTTATTAATTCTTGAACAGACGCTGCATGGCATGTCATAATTCCTTTTAGCCCAGCTAATAGTGCATGAAATACTGCTTGAGAATGTTCTTTTGTCTGAATTTCTCCAAAAAATATCCAATCTGGAGAACGATGTAACATTTTTACGATTTCTTTACTTTTAGTTGAATATTTGTCTGAAACATCTATAGAGCTAGCTTTTATGAATAAACTTTTCTCTTTTTTAATAAACGCATAAACTTCTTCTACATCTTCAATAAATACTTTTCTCCAATAATTAGGTAAATGTTCAGAGATTGCATACGCTAAAGTAGTTTTACCGCTGTTTGGTTCTCCACATATAGCAATAGAAAATCTATTTCTAGCAGAATAAATTAAAAATGCAGCTACTTTGGGTTCTATACTATTTAATTTTATTAAATCGTGCATATTTAGCATTTTTTTATTAAATTTACGTACGTCTATTGCTGTATCTGTTACAATAGGAAAGACATCTATAGCTATTCTTAAGTTTATGTTCTCATCAAGAATATTTAATTTGACTGAAGGATTGCTCAGATTTATTTCTTCACCGCTAATAATGCTAATTGCAGTCTTTAATTTTTCTACGTCAGTAGAAGTTAAAAATACATTAGTATCGCATCTGCCAAATTTTACATGATCAATATATACCCAACTATTTTCTTTATCTAAATATATTTCTTGAATATCTGTATCTTCAAGCAATGTGAAAAATCTTCTAAGATTATTGCTTAACCCAGCAACATCTTCAATAAGTCTTAATTTATGAAATTTTAATGTAGATTTATTTATTCTTTCATTTTCTACATTTACAATGTAAAGATAGTTCTCTCCTTTTTTAATCAGCTTTATAGTTGAAAAAAGCAAAGGTTTTATCTCATGAACTTTATCTGTAGTTACATACCAATCTTCATCTAGTGTGATATCTGGTTCAAAAACTCTTTCATAAACTTTATCAAATTCATATCCCATTTCTAAATAAAGTGCTATTTCTCGCAAAATTTTAATAGGTGCTCCATATAATTCTCGCTCTAAAATTTTTTTTCTAAATGTTTCATTTTCAAATAAAAATTCAGCAGGTTCAAATAAAATCCGAGTTATTTCATCTTTCTTAATTTTCAAAAAGTATTTATAAAATAAAAAAAATTTTTTAGAATTAAAAAAATCTAATAATTTTTTATAAGATAATATTATGCTCTCATTATATGATTTTTTTATTCTATTATTAGAAAAGCACAGTCTAACAGCTTTAATGCTTAATGTGTTTAAAATAGTTAAAGTTTTTTGCCTACAATATATATTTTTTTCTAATCCTATTTGATTATCTTCTAAAGGGCAGATAAATTTAAGAAGGTTACTTCTCCTAAAACAACTACAATATTCACATTTACTTCTCATTTGATTTCTTTAAAAGAAATGGTAAATTATCGTTAATAATAGAAAATAGGTTATTGGTTTTATTATCTACCTCTGTGACCTTCTTCTCTATGTTATCCATTCTGCTTTTTAATGAGTTCAGTGTAGCTTTTACATTTGCAAGATCAAAACTTAAGCTTAGTATATCTTTTTCTAACGTAGCTAAATCAGAGTATTGCTCATCATCTTTCTCAACATTTTGAGGTTCCACATCTTTTAGTAACTCATTTATCTTGTTATTATCAACACCAAAATTTTCCAATAATTTTTTAATTATGTTAACATCTATTTTGTTATCTATCAGAATTTTGACAAATTTTTCTAATTCTATTTTGTATGGCATTTTTCCTTTATTAATGCTAGAATGAAGGGTAGATTATCACGTATGGAAAATTCTGGTATCTCACAAATTTTTGATACGTTTTTTTGGCTTAATAAAGGTCTTATATAAAGTCTTTCAGCTACAACCTTATTTGCTAAATATAGTATTGTTGCTGCCAAAACTAAAGGACTTTTACCTTGTATTTTCACAGGGTCAAGTTTACTTATTATATCTATTGCTTCCTTTTTAATTAAGTTTAAAACTACCTTAGCCGGTATCTTATTGTTCATATTTTCTTCATAATCTTTATGCAAGTCTGACTCTTTCTGAATAAAGTTAATGTATCTTTCAAGGTAGGTTTTTAACATATATTCATAAGAAATAGGCTTATCTATCAATTTCTTATTAATGATTGAAGCGCACCATGCTATATTGCTTTTAACTACACGATGACCAATTTTTCTATACACTCTAACTATTTCATCAAGGCTCATAACTTTGTTTCCGCCATATATTCTGCTAGTTATAAGTAAGCATGCCGCTGATATTGTGGGCTGAGTGAATTTTAATGCTAATGATTTAAATAATTTTATAGACTTGATATAAAGGGTCAATGAATTAATAGCCAACTGTCTGCTGAATCCTATTTCTGAACAAATTTGCATTAAATTGTTTAGTATTTCACTGTTTACTTTTATTGTAGCTTGAAACGCTTTCAATTTGTCGTCCAACTTTTTCATCGTATATAAATAACGTTGAATATTCTCGTTTGGTATCTTGTTTTGAAAATCTTTAAACACATATGAATTCATTAATAATTTACCACCTAAAGGAACGCTAGGTAAACTATTTCCATCATCGTCAATTTTTTCTTCATTCAAAATCATTTGATCATAATTAATTAAACCGCACTGTGTACAAACTAGCTTATTATCATTATTAATTAGCATGGAACCACATTCTCTACATTTATTCGTATTCATTCTCTTCAAGAAAGCTTTGATAATTATGGATTAAAAATGACTACGATGCTTAGTAGAACTGTGGTTTATTAATAGAAAATTTTAGACGAATTTTTTTACTATGTAAGAGTCAATCGAAAGTATTAATTATTATTTGTAATATTATTGAATTATTATGTCTCTCGCATTTAAAAATAGAGTAATTAACGAATTATTAAATTTGGTAGATAAGGAAGTTGAGGTTGTAACTGTACAAGGAAAGTCCTATAAAGGTAAAATTGTAGGTATAGAACCTGAATCTTTCAATGTAGTTTTGTCTGATGCTAAAGATGCAGAGAATAATTCGTATCCTTTAATAGCTTTACATGGAACTGTTGTAGGCGAAATTAAACTTTTGGGGCAATATTACAATCTAAAAGAATTAGCTGATAAACTTGAAAAAATATTCCCTAGATTAGTATCTTATGATGAATCTTCTAAAATCATTATAGTAGCTGATAAAATTAAGGTTCATCGAGACGGTACTGTTGAAGGAACCGGACCATTAGCCGATAAGGTTAGAGCTGCTTGTAATGAATTTTTTAAGCAATAATTAATGGTATTTGAAATAATAGATAAGACACTATCAGCTAGAATTGGAAAGATTTACACTGCAAAAGGTTTTATAGAAACACCAGCATTGCTTCCAGTTATTAGTGTAAGCCCTAAAACCGAAATAATAGTTTGGTTAAAAGAACTTGGCTGTCGTTCTATCATCACAAACGCATACTTATTATGGAAGAAGCTAAAAGGTAAAAAAATTAACATCCATGAATATTTCTCATTTCCTTATCCTATAATGACTGATTCTGGAGGTTATCAGATACTAAAATATGGAGAAGTAGAAATAACACCATTGAAGTCTTTGCTATATCAAATATCCATATCAAGCGATATATGCACCTTACTTGATTATCCTACGGGACTAACTCATGATTTGGAAGAGGCCAAGCGTAGTGTAAATCTAACAATACGGAGGGCTAAAATGGCTAAAAAAATTTTAGATAATACTAGATCCTTAATTGTAGCTCCAATTCAAGGCGGGTTCTATTATAATCTTCTACGGAAATGCGCTAGAGATTTACGCAATTTAGATTATCCTTATTATGCTATCGGTAGTCCTACAGGTCTTATGGAAAAATATGAATACGCTAAAGTGTTAAAAATGGTACTAATAGTTAAGCTAATTTTAGGTCCGCAATATCCTATTCATTTATTTGGTGCAGGTCATCCAATGTTTTTTCCTTTTATTGTAGCTTTAGGAATAGATACATTTGATTCAGCAGCGTATAGTATTTATGCTAAAGATAATCGCTACTTAACAAGAAGCAGAACATATAGATTAGAAGACCTAAATTATTTTCCATGTAATTGCGATATTTGCAGAAAATGGGAGACAAGTGAGTTTAAAAGATTAAATGAAACAGAGAGGAAATTGCTGCTGGAGAAGCATAATTTATATGTTTCGCTTGAAGAAATAAAGCATATAAAGTTACATATCGAAGAAGGTACATTATGGAATTATCTTCAAGAAAAAGCCCGAGTTCATCCGGCTTTATTCAGCGCTTTCCTTTTTATTAAAGATAATATTAAATATTTAACAAGATATCATCCAATATCCAAAGCAGATGTGAGTGGAATATTTTTCTTTGATAAAGTTTCTTCAATACACCCTGATGTTATAATTTATCGAAAAAAGTTCATAGAAAATTTTAAAGTTGCAGGTCCATACGTTCTCTTAATTCCATTTACTTCTTATAAGCCTTTTTCAAGAAGCAAAGAAACTCTATATCTAATTAAATTACTTTTATCATCGTCCAGTGAAAATATACTACAAAGGATATCCATAATATATTATGGATATCCTTTCTTATTAGTTCCTCTAGAATTATCTGAAACTTATCCTACGGCACAATGGGAAGGAAAAATAGGCTCTTGCTATATTGACAAATCTTTTCAGTCTCACTTAAAAGACATATTCAAAATTGAATCGATTTTAAAGATTATAATTTTTTATGATAAAAAATATAAACGATTACTTAATATTTTATTAGACTTTTTCAAAGAGAATAACATTAACTTTATTAATATTAATATGAATGATGGTTTGATTGAGACTTTAAAAGAAAATGAAAACATAATACTAAAAGAATTAAATCCAGCTAATGTTTAATTATAATATTAATAATGACTATAATAGATAATATAAAAAGATCACCAACTATAAGCCTAAGTGAGAAAATAAAAGACTTAAAATCGAAAGGAATCGAGGTTCTTTCTTTATCAATAGGCGAACCTCATTTCAATACGGATAAGCGTATAATTGAAGAAGCCTATAATGCGATGCTCGAAGGTGATACACATTATGTTAATTCACAGGGTATACTTAAACTAAGGGAAGAAATAGCAAATAAAGTTAAGCAAGAGAACTCAATACAAGCTCTTCCTTCTAATATAGCGGTGATACCTGCAAAGTTTGCAATCTACGCCTCTTTGATTTCTTTGTTAGAAGAAGGTGATGAAGTAATGATATCTAATCCATGCTGGGTAAGTTATGAAAGCCAAATAATGCTAGCTAGAGGCAAACCAGTATATTATAATTTAAACGATGACTATTCTATAGATTTTGACGATCTTGTCTCTAAAATAACTAATAAAACGAGAGCGATAATAATCAATTCTCCTCATAACCCAACTGGGTATGTTTTGACATATAACGAAGTTAAACAATTAGTTGATATAGCAAAGGATTACGATATTTATTTGATTAGTGATGAAATCTATGAAAAATTTATTTATGAAGGCGAGCATATTTCACCAGCAAGTTTAGAATTTGAACATATAATAACTATTAATGGTTTTTCTAAAGCTTATGCAATGACAGGTTGGAGATTAGGTTATGTTGTAGCTAATGATATAATCATTAATAAGATTGTATCATTCATTGATCAAACACTGACGTGTATGCCTCCATTTATTCAAAGGGCTGCTTTAAAATGTCTTCAAATTGGGGATAGTATATATAAATATTATAGAGATGAATATCGTAAAAATAGAGATTATGTCTACAAAATACTATCAGAATTAAGCAATATTGAAGTGATTAAACCTAAGGGAACTTTCTACATGTTTCCAAAATATAATTTCCAAATAGATTCATTATCGTTTACTGAAAGTTTATTAGCGAAAGAAAAAGTAGCTGTTGTTCCTGGCATTGCATTTGGAAGTAAAGGCGAATATCATATTAGAATATCATTTGCAACATCGTATGATTTGCTAGAAAAAGCAATGGATAGATTTACTAGGTTTGTAAGAAAATTTGAATAGCTACATATACAATATTTTACTATCTGGCGGAGGTTGTTGTTTTAATTTCTCTATTTGTTGTGTGACATCTAATTCAAGTTTCTTTTCAAGTAGTAAATCTTGTTCAATTTTGGTTAAGTCTATTTTTGTTTTGAATTGTTCTATTAATATTTTAAGGGCTTTATACGTAGCCTTTAAATCATATTCATAAATTCTAGCATACGGTAAAATACAGACTGCTGGGAATTTCTTTTCCTCAAATTTAGCTAGTAATAAAGCAAGCGGACCTACAATGGATAACCTTTTCTCTAGCGGTTGAGCAAACGGTTTCATAATATTTTTAAATTGACTTGTATAAGCTATTCTAACATCATCAGAACCTTCCTTTACTTTTTCAGCCAATCCTCCAAATAAAATCGCAAACTTGAATTCGTTTTCTACAACCCAATTTGCAATTATATTTGCATAGCTATATACATCCTTTGATTCAGGAATAGCTTCATTGACAAGAATAATGAAATCATTAAAATTATATAATTCAAAAGGTAATCCTATTCTATCATTTTCCATTCTTATTATCATTGGCATTCTTTTTAAACTAACATACCCTATAAATTCTGCTTCTTTTTGCATTGATAAATACTTAGATGTTAGATAACCGACAGCGCCAACACCATGAAATCCAGTTATAAATACCTTATTTCTACCGATTGGCTGTTTAATTAGTTTAAAACCATTTTCCTTGAGTAATATTATTTTCATCTATATAATTTACAATAAATCATATATAAATAGAATGTAGTTGAGATTATCAATACTTCAATGGCAGTGTTCATAAAATTATTAGGTGGTGGAGGTGAAATAGGTAGAAATGCGATTGAAATAAATTATAATAATAACTCAATTCTACTAGATTATGGTGTTATATTTAATTCAGAAATTGGTTTTCCTCTTAATGTAAACTTAAAAAAATTAATTGGTATTATAATTTCGCATGCGCATTTAGATCATATAGGGGCTTTACCTTTAATATACAGTTCTAGCATAAATCCTAAGATCTATTTTAATTCTATGACATCAGAATTAATGAATTTACTATTGCTGGATTTTTTAAAAGTCTCTAAAGGGAATCTTCAATTTGACGAAACGGGAATTTTAAAAATATTTGAAAAAAGTAGTAATGTACCATTTAAATATGATTTCATTATCAATGATTTTTCGATTAAAGTAGGAAATGCAGGACATATACCAGGTAGCTGGATTATCAGTGTTGAAGTAAAAAATAAAAAAATACTATATACAGGTGATTTCAATGTATATGATACAAAGTTATTAAATGGAGCTGAAGTTATAGAAAGAAACGTAGACCTTTTAATTTGTGAATCTACATATGCATGTGTTAATCATATTGATAGGCAAAAAGTAGAAAAATTATTTATAGAAAAAGTTTTAGAAACTTTAGAGAATAAAGGTAATGTTTTAATTCCTTCATTTGCTGTGGGAAGGTCGCAAGAAATTCTATGCATATTACAGAAATATAACATTAAATATCCAATTTTTTTAGATGGAATGGCTAGAAAAGCAAGCAGTATCATGTTAAAATATCCCGAGTATTTTAAAGATTATAACTTACTTAAATCATCTCATGATTTAGCTATTTGGGTTAATAATGAGAGAGAAAGAAAGCGAATATTAGATGAGCCATCGATTATAATTTCGCCAGCTGGAATGCTTAAAGGTGGACCCGCTTTAAATTACATCAAAAAAATAATTTCTGATTCTCGTAATTCTATATTATTCGTAGGTTATCTTGCAGAAAACACACCAGGGAGAGAAATTTTAGAATCTCACACATTTACAACTGAAACATCAAAAGAAAAAGTTAAGGCTAATGTATATTGGTTTGGTTTATCATCCCATACAGACATGAAAGGAATAATAGATTATATAAAAGAAGTTAATCCACAAAAGGTAATGTTTATACACGGAGAAGTTGAAAGAATAATCGAAATGAGTAAATTAATTAAAAATAATTATTCTATAGATATTATTTTGGGCAAAACCGGTGAAAGTATTGAAGTTTGATAAAAATTTTAGCTTTATTTTAGATTATATAGTTGTAATTTCATTACTTTCATCATTTTCATACTTTTTATCTTTATATTTACAATCGTCTAAATCATTTGTTAACCAAATCTCATCGATTATACAGACTACTCAAATTTCGATTATATTCGTTCAAAGTATATTATTAGTAGGTGCAGCGATATTAATGGCTATTATAATATTATTTTTATTAATAAAGAAAAATTATATCTTAATAAGATACATTTTTGTATTATTAATATGTTTTTCTGTATTATATATTAATATATTATATTTCAATCCATTATACAATTTATTTTTAAATATTGAATATAATTTATTAATATACCTAATAATAATATTCATTTCTAGTTTGTTATCATATGGTGTTTTTTACGCTAAAAGTAATATATATAATGAGATTAGTTTAATAACAATAACAAGTCAAATTGGGGCTTTGCTAGGTAATATATTTAATATATTGCAAACGACTATAATATTAATTTTATTTTCAATATATGATATTTTTTCTGTATTTTGGGGACCTATAGGTAAAATTGTTAGCAATTTAGAAAATGAAGAGAAATATAATCTATCTCTTGATTCAAAAGAATCTGAATTATTTCTTCATGGCATGTTTCTTAGAATTAGTAATATAGAAATAGGTATAGGCGACTTAGTTTTTTATTCAATGCTAATTTCTAATGTTACTTCATTAGGGGTTATCCCATTAATTTTTGCGTTAGTAGGAATTTCATTAGGTTATTTTATTACAATTAACATGACTAAAAAATTTAGAATATTCCCAGGATTGCCTATACCTGTTATTATATCATTAGCTTTAATATGGATTTTTATATATTTATAACGTTTACTTTCACATTATTTAAAATTTCATTTACTTCATTTTGATCTTTAGCTTTATATGTGTATAACATATTCTTAGTTCTAATTTTTATTTTAATTTCTTCTTTGTTATGCTTTACTCTACATTCAATCGCTTTTGGGATTATTTTCAATAGTTCTTCTTTACTTTTTATTTCATGAGGCATAATTTTCTATATTATTAACATATTATTAAAAAATTTTGGGCCGGCCCGGACTTGAACCGGGGACCCCTACCGCGTCAGGGTAGTATCCTACCAAGCTAGACGACCGGCCCATGGACCGGGAGGGATTCGAACCCTCGACCTTCCGCACGCCAAGCGGACATTCTACCACTGAACTACCGGCCCACATTAAATTTCAAAAATTTTTATATTTTAATTTTTTAATTTTTTTGTTTTACCGAAGCCACAATATGCACAGAACTTTTTTGTAATATTATATGAATGATATCCACATCTTCTACATCTACCATGCGTTGGCTTTTTATTCCTTTTCCCAAAAGATGTTGTACCTTTTACCATATTATGCAGGAGATATCATGATAACATTATCTCCTCTTATGATTAAAGTTCCCAGTTTTCTCGTATTGCCGTCTTTTTGAACCTCTTCAGCTTCCTGCAATATAAGATTCATATGTAAATCATAGCTCTTTAAAATTCCTCTAATTTCCCTACCTCCTTTAAGTTTGATTAACACGGGTTGTCCCATCATTCCTTGCAGAAATTCTTGTGAAGATGACATTTTTTACTTTTATATTTCTTAATATTTAAACATTATATATAGTTTTCATAATGAGTGAATTAAAAAAAGTAAGACAGCTCAGTAAATCTGAATCAAGAGAAATAGTTAAAATCGCAATTGAGAAGAATTTTTTAACTAAAAATGAAAAGATAAGACAAGTTGGAGTATACGATGTTTCAGACACTTCGAAAATTTTCATCATTAATAGTGATCCGATTCTTCTTCAGATTGATGGTGAAATATATCCGTCCCTTTTTAATGAAATACGTAGTGTTTTGCCTAAAGTAGTAGTGGATGAAGGTGCTATAAAACATATATTAAACGGCGCTGATGTTATGGCCCCTGGCATAGTTTCTTTTCCATCAGGCGTAAAGCAAAATGATTTGGTATCAATTCGCACTCAAAATAATAAAATAATAGGTATAGGGATTGTTATGGAATCGTTTGAAGAAAAACTGGCAATGAAGAAAGGAAAAGTAATAAAGACTATTCACTATGTAGGAGATCCAATTTTTAGAATATGTTCAAAATTATCAAAATAATTATTTCACTCTTATTGTTTCTCCAACTTCAGGTACATATGTTGATATATGAAAGTCTTTTCTTATTGCTTGGGATAAATTATGTAATTTACTAGGTTCTCCATGGCATAATATAACATTCTTTGGTTTGGTTGGCAAATTTTTTAAATAGTTTAGCAATTGTTGTCTATCTGAATGTCCTGAAAATCCTTCAGCAGAATACACTTTTAGCTTGACATGAATAATTTCATTTTTTTCTCCAGGAAGATACACTTCTTTCGCTCCATCTTTAATTCTTCTGCCTAACGTGTTTTCAACTTGAAAGCTTGTAAAAATTATTGCATTTTTTTCATCGCCAGCTAATAACTTAAAATATTCCACAGCAGGTCCACCTGTAAGCATGCCAGAGGTGGCTACTATGATACATGGACCTGCTTCGACAACTTCTTTCCTATCAGCTACATCTTTAATCAAATTGAAGTACTCAGACGTGAATGGATTTACCCCTTCTCTAAAAACTTTTTCTTTAACTTCGTAGGAAAGTTCTTCTAAAAATGCAATGTGAATAGCAGTGGTTTCATGAATCATTCCTTCTACTAAAACAGGTACTTTAGGAAGCAAATTGTTTTCCATGCCTTCAAATATGGTTAATAGAATTTCTTGTGCCCTTCCAACAGCAAGCATGGGCATTAATACTTTTCCACCGTTTTCAATAGTATTTTTAATTATTTCGATAAGTTGATTAGTTGCTTCAATCCTATTTGGCATTATATCTTCAGGACCGCCATAGGTGCCTTCCATTATAATTGTTTCATTTCTTTTAAATTGATTGAATGCTTGGTCTAATAATCTAGTCTTAGCATATTTAAAATCCCCTGTATATACTAAATTATGATATCCTTCTCCAAAATGTAGATGAACTATACTAGAACCGAGTATGTGACCAGCATTATATAATGTTAATTTAACATTAGGTGCGATATCAACAACTTCACCATAATCTAAAGTAAAAGTGTGTATTAAAGCATTAGTCAAATCAGCATAGGAATAAGGAGCAGGTTTTCCTTCCTTTTGTGTAATATTAAGGTAGTCACTAATGATGAGTGTCATTAAATATTTAGTAGGTTCTGTCATGTATACTGGTCCTCTGTATCCATATTTGAATAAATAAGGCAAAGCTGAGCAATGGTCAAAATGAGCATGAGAAATTACTATAGCGTCTAATTTTTCAATTAACTTATCTATTAGGTAAAAAGCAGGAAATTCTTCATTTATAGTTTTTGCACCAGGCTTTAATCCTGCATCTAATAAAATGTTACTCGTATCTGTAGAAATAAGAAAACAACTCCTTCCAACTTCATTGGCCCCTCCTAAATGTATTATTCTTATATTACCTACATTTTCAAGAATTGGTTCTCTATTAATTCTCATTCCTATGTTTATTATTTCTTTATACTGTTCACTTAATTTTGAGAAAGTATATGAATCAACTGTTTTCATTATATCAGATTCTATAGGTGGTTTTCTATGGAGAATAACTTTCCAGCCGGTTTTATTTACTATTTCCCATATATTTACATCACCTCTACCTCTAATTAGGGAAGGTCTAAGAGCGTATAAGTGAACTTCTCCTCTAATATCATCAAAATAAATTAAATTTTCATCTAATAACGCATCTTTTGGTACTAAACTTTTTATAATTTCTTTAGCTTTTTCCTTTTCAACTCTAATTTCATCTAGTGGTCTAATTAGTATTTTTTTTCTTAATGCCTTAGCCAGCTTAGGTGCTATTCCGGTCTCTCCTGTTATTAAAGAAATATTATCAGTGTATAATGATAGATAAGGACCTTCGAATTCTATTTTAATGTTAACATCTTTTGGTAAGTATTCAAATAAAACATTCTTAATTTTATCATATAAAGACATCAGAGCACTTTATAAGTATTTTTTAATTTCTTCTTCTTTAAGAAACACAATCCCTTCCTTAGTCACATAAGCAACATCTATACCTTCTCCAGTAAACAAATCCCATCTTATTGCACTTTTTAATGCATCAACAGCTAATTTTAATGCATCATCTAATGATAATTTAGGATTATATCTGGATTCAATTACACCTAAAGCATAAGGTGAGCCTGATCCTCTTGCAATATATTTCTCTTGCGTTAGTGATCCTAACGGGTCTATTGTAAATAAGGACGGTCCAAAATCATCATACCCACCCAAATTGAGCTCAACTATGTATGGCAATATTCGTGAGCTAAAAAGTAATATGGATGCATAATTTGCTAAACTTTTAATTGGTATTCTTCTATCACTATTCATAGAATAAAGTTTTGATCTTATCCTTAGCTGATCTACTATAAATTGCGCATCTGCTACACCACCGGCAATAGTAGTAATAACATGTTCATCGATTTCTAAGATTTTTTTACCTACTTTATGTGCAATTTTCTTACTATACGATTCGGTAACTCTTCTATCAGCTGCAAAAATTACTCCTTCTTCAACTGTTATTGCTACGGTAGTTGTTCCAGTATGAATTATATTTATATTGGATTTATCCAAGAATTTCACCTATTTAAAAGATTTATGAATAAATTATTAAATATAACTTATAAATGTATCTTTTTACTTATTTAGAATTCTTTCCTTCACTTCTTCTGGTCTTTTCCATTCTATTTCAAATTTCACATTATTAATTTTTTTGAATAAATCTTGTATGTCATTTAGATATAATCTTAATGCCTGCTGTGAATCAGGTATATCGAGGATATCATCTTTTAATTTTACAGTTAAACTATCATCTTTCAATTCTAAGGCAACGTCTTCTTTCTTTAATGTTTTAATTCGTTGAATAATCAACTCTATTAACTTTTCTTCATCGCTCAATAATTTTCTTTTAAAAATAATTTTATATATCAAACTTTTACCAGCTAGGGGGTGGTTAAAATCAATTATTGCACGTCCACCGCTCACTCCTATCACAGTTCCTTCTTTATCTTTAACACGGATTATATCACCTGGTCTTGGTATAACCCCTTCTTTGGCCATTTCTTTAACATTTATAACTTTAATTTTAGTAGGATCTTTAATTCCAAAAGCCTTCTCTGGTTCTAATTCAATCGTTACTTCATTACTAGTGATTTCTCCTAACTTTAGTAATTTTTCTTCGACATTTTGGTTAAATCTATTAGATCCTAATATTAATAAAATGGGAGTAAAGCTTAGACCCTCTTTTGAGAACTTTTCTTTTTTAGCTACGTCTTCTATATTTGTATCTATTAGTTGGTTATTCTCTTTAATTCTAACTTCAAAATCTACTAAATAATAGCTGCCTTCTTCAAGCGTTAATTTTTCTTCTGACATAATTTTACACCTTAATGTTCTCTATTTATTGTTATTTATTTATTCTCTTTTTTAAGCTTCCTCTTAATTAACAATTCAGGGTATGTTTCCTCTATAATCAAATCTTCAGCTAAGCCTAATTTTTTCATCAAATTATTCAACTTTGTTCTGTTAAAATTTTGTTTTAGTATCTCAATTTCTATAAAATCGCCTATTTTATCCACTTTATCTACACATAATTCAAAATCGTCCAAGCGATAAATTTCTCTTTCTTTCTTTATCGACAATATTTTGTTAAATCCTATCTTTTTAAACAAATATAATAGTTTGCTTTTATCGACAAGTGAGAATTCAATTGTTATTTCTTTTCTAATTTTTTCTCTTGTTTTAGCTCTTTTATCTTTAAATGTGAGAAATAATTTGCCTTCTTCTTCCCTAATTCTTAATGCCTTATCGTTTTTAAAAAGAACTAAATTTTTTTGATCTAAGTATATATCTGTTTGTTGTATAGTTTTTATATAATTAGCCCCTATATTGTTTAATGTATTTCTTATCAATTTAGGGTTTGAAATTTTGAACTTTAACTCTATCTCATAATTCATAACTTTTGCATTTTTTCTATAGTGAAAGAAAGCTTTTCCATCGTATATTCAACCATGTCATCATTTATTATCCCCATACAACCAATTCTAATAATATCTTCTTTTATTTTTCCAAAACCTGCTGCAATGTCAATATTAAAGTTTTCTTTTATACTCTTTGTAATTTCAGAAGCTTTTAATCCTCTAGGAGTTTTTAGCGCAATGACGGTTACAGATTTATCTTCATTTCTTGGATAAATTTCCAACCCTATATTATGTGCGTGTTGATAGAATAAATCAGAGCATTTTTTATGTCTATTGAATACGTTATATAATCCTTCATTTCTTATCAATTCCAAAGATGTATCTAATGCATAAAAAAGTGGAACTGCTGGTGTATATGGCGTTTCTTTTTTTAGATGAAAATCCATATAAGGTTTAAGGTCAAAATAACTCGAATAAACTTCAGTATTTTTATCATACTTATCTATCGCATCTTTAGACACCGAAACTAGGGCTAACCCAGGAGGGCTTGCTAAACATTTTTGACTTCCAGTAATATGAACATCGATTTTCCATTTATCAGTAGGTATGTCGACACCGCCTAGTATTGAAATTGAATCAACTATATTTATGGCACCTTTATCCTTTGAAACTTTTAACATCTTTTCCATATCCCATGCAGTAACACCTGTAGAAGTTTCATTCGCAACTAATGCAAAAACATCAATTTGAGCATATTTATCAAAAATTTCTTTAATATCATCATAGTTAGGCGCTGTACCATAAGGATAATCAATTTTAATTACCTGTTTGCAAATTTTTAATACAGCTCTATATAACCTTTCACTAAATTCTCCAAATACAGGGACCACAACCTTATCGTTTTTTTCTATAAAATTTATTACGCCAAATTCGACACCGCCTGTGCCTGAAGATGATAAGATAAATATGTCATTATCTGTTTGAAAAACATACTTTAGTTTTTCTTGGAGATTAGAGTAAAGATCATGAAATTCTTTTCCTCTATGATTGATAATTGGTTTTTGCATCGATCTCAAAGTTTCTTCATGAATATTAGTAGGTCCAGGCAGCATTATTAGCGGTTTCATATAATTATATTTCATTAATTAAAGTAGTTATATTTTGATAAGTTATGATAGCTATAATAACAGATTTTGGGAGCGAGAGTATTTATGTATCTCAATTAATAAATAGGATTAAATCTATTAACCCAATTGAAGAAATTATAGTAATAACTAACAATATAAAAAAACATAATATTCTAGAAGGGGCGTTTATACTAAGAGAAGCTTGTAGATATTTAATAAATGGCACCATTGTGGTAGCTGTAGTAGATCCAGGAGTAGGGAGTGAAAGAAAGCCTTTGATAGTTGAAACGAATAAGCATATTTTAGTAGGTCCTGATAATGGCGTGTTATACTTGGCATCCATAGAAGAAGGAATAAAAACAATTTATGAAATAGATATTGAAAAATTATTCATTCAATCAGTTTCTAACACGTTCCATGGAAGAGATGTTTTTGCTCCCATTGCAGCATTGCTAAGTTTAGGTTATAAACCTAGCTATTTTTCCAAAAGCTTATCATCCATGAATAAAATTCAATTGCCTTCTGTGAAGATATTTGATGATAAAATAGTGGGAGAAGTTATTTTTATTGATCAATTCGGAAATATTGTGACAAACATATCCTCAAATTTACTGAAAGAATTGAAAATCACTTATAATACAATTATTAAGGTAAAAATAAAAGATTCAGAGGTGAAATTACCTTTTGTAAAAACTTATTCTGAGGTTAAATTAGGTGATCCCTTAATACTTATTGACAGTTTTGATTTATTAGAGATTGCGATTAATCAAGGAAATGCAAAAGAAAAGTTTAATATTGAGGTAGGAGAGACCGTTAGTCTTTTAATTTAAAATTTTAAAAAACGACATTTAATAACTAGGCTTTAACAATAATAAATTTGATTAATTATGTCTGAAAGTTTGGAATTTACTGGCGCTACAATAGTAGGATTAGTGTATGAAGGGGGTGTTGTATTAGCTGGAGAAAAAAGGGTCGCATTAGGAAATTATTTGTTAAGTAAAGCTGGGAAAAAAGTTTTTAAGGTTTTAGATAACGTTGGAATTGCAAGCGCTGGTCTATTAGCAGATATGCAAGCAATTTCAAAAATTTTTGCAGCTGAATTAAGGATGTATGAATTGATCAATAAAAGATTGCCTTCTATTAGAAGTGCGGCTAAATTGTTGTCTAATATCCTATATAGTAGAAAGTATTTTCCATATTTAACCACAATCTTAGTAGGTGGAATAGATAGTTCTGGTCCGCACTTATATAGCTTGGATCCAATTGGTTCCTTAATAGAAGATAAATATGTAACTTTAGGGAGCGGTGCCGAATTATCACTAAGTATTTTAGAATCAGAGTATAATGAAAAACTTGCAAAATCTGAAGCAGTAGAGCTCGCATATAAATCAGTTAAAATAGCATGCGGTCGTGATGTATTGTCAGGAGACGGTGTAGACATGCTTGTAATTGATTCACAAGGAGTTGAAGAACTGTTTAGACCGCTCAAATCTATTTAATAACCATTATATTTATTTTAGCATAGTAATTTTTTGTTATTTTTAGTAAGTTATTGATGGAAAATATAAAAACGGGCGCGACGGGATTCGAACCCGCGACCCTTGGGTTAAAAGCCCAATACTCTTCCTGGCTGAGCTACGCGCCCATTCTCCTTTAATCGTATTTATTATCATAAATATATTATTAACTTTTCCTTGGCAAAAAATTGAAATAATTTTATAAGTTACTTAATATATTTTTAAAACAATTTCATAAGATGGAAAAGGATAATTATGATATTCTTGAGCATGAGCTTGTACCTAAGCATGTAGTATTATCTAAAGAAGAATCCAAAAAGCTTTTAAAAAGACTGAAAGTTAAACCTTATAATTTGCCATGGATAAGAGCTTCTGACCCTGTATGTAAAAGGATTGGTGCTAAACCGGGCAGCATAATAAAAATAATAAGAAAAAGTCCTACAGCCGGTATAACTGTATATTATAGATTTGTAATACCTGGGTAAAATGCCAATGAAAGAGGAAATAAATAACGAAGATTTATGGATTTTAGTTGAAAGCTTCATTAGAGAAAGAGGTCTAGTAAGGTTACATCTCGATTCCTATAATGAATTTATCAAAAAAGGTTTACAACAAATAATAGATGAGGTAAAAAGAATAGAAGTTAAAGTTGCAGGTGTTAGTATCCCTGGCTTTTACATAGAATTAGGAAAGGTGGAAGTAGGAGAACCAAGAATCAAAGAAGCAAAAGGGTTCAACATAAAAGTTACACCTAATGAATGTAGATTAAGAGGATTAACTTATTCTGCTCCAATTTATTTAGAAATGGAACTTTACAAGGATGGCAATCCAATAGGTAAAGAAAAAATTGAAATAGGAGATATTCCTGTGATGGTAAAATCTGAGAAATGCTCACTATCCAAGTTAAATAGGGAAGAATTGGTCCAAGCTGGAGAAGATCCAGACGATCCCGGAGGTTATTTTATTATAAACGGAACGGAACGCGTTATAGTTGCTCAAGAAGATCTTGCTGAAAACAGAATCTTGTTAGATGTATCTCAAAGAAGTTCTTCTGCTACTCATGTTGCTAAGGTAATTTCAGCAATTCCTGGTCAACGCTCCTCAGTGACCGTAGAAAGGAGTAAAGAAGGAATATTATATATTACCTTTCCTGCTGTACCCGGTAGAATTCCACTCTTCATTGTGCTAAGAGCCTTAGGATTAAAGACAGATCAAGAAATATCGGAGGCAATATCACATGAACCTGTAATTTTATCTCAGCTATATCCTTCCTTTATAGAAATGGAAAAAGTGCCTACCCCTGAAGCTGCAATAGAGTATATTGGTAACAGGGTGGCGCATGGAAGACCACGAGAAAAAAGAATAGAAGCAGCTGAATTAGTTCTAGATAGGAACCTATTACCTCATCTTGGAACTACGAAGGAAGCTAGATTGAAAAAGGCCTATTATTTGGCTCAAATGGCAAATGCAGTTATTGAGGCTGACTTAGGCATGAGACCTTTAGATGATAAAGACCATTATAAGAATAAAAGACTTAAATTAGCAGGAGATCTATTAGCTATACTATTTAGGAGCGTTTTCAATAGTTTTGTTAAGGATGTAGTATATCAATTAGAAAAGTTATCTGAAAAAAGGAGGGAGGAAATAGAATTAAGTTTGCTTGTTAGATCTGACATTATTACTGAGAAAATTATGTATGCCTTAGCAACAGGTAATTGGGTTGGAGGAAAAACAGGAGTTAGCCAACTATTGGATAGAACTAATTATTTATCAACATTGAGTCATCTTAGGCGAGTAGTATCACCATTAAGTAGAACCCAACCACATTTTGAGGCAAGAGATCTTCATCCAACTCAATGGGGAAGAATATGTCCTGTTGAAACTCCTGAAGGGCCTAACTGTGGATTAGTTAAAAATTTAGCTTTATTAGCTACAGTTTCTGTAGGCGGTTATAGAGATGAAGTTAAGAGTATTTTACTTAATAACTTAAAAATTACAACAAAGGCTACTAGAGATAAAGATTATGCAAATATATATTTAGATGGAGAGTTAATTGGCAGGTATGAATTTCCTGAAAAGCTCGTAGAAAATATTAGAAAATTGAGAAGAAAAAGAATATTCCCGTATGAGTTAAGTATTGTTTATTATGAAAAGCCTACAGTCAAAGAAATCCATATAAACACTGATGCAGGCCGAATTTTAAGACCGGTGTTGATAGTTGAAGAAGGAAAAATTAAATTAAAAAAGGAGCATATAGAAAAGATTAAAAGCGGTGAACTGACATGGAGTGATCTTTTGGGAGATGTTATAGAGTATTTAGATGCAGAAGAAGAGGAAAATGCATATATCGCAGTCGATTATAAAAATGTAACGACTGAACATACCCATGCTGAGTTACCTCCAGCAACAATCCTTGGCTTGGTCGCCTCAGTAATTCCTTACGCTGATCATAATCATTCTCCAAGGAATACATTTGAAGCTGCAATGGGTAAACAAGCTTTAGGTTTTCCCTTCTCAAATCCTTTTAGAAGAGCTGATAGTAGAGCGCATCTTCTTCATTATCCACAAATACCATTAGTAATAACTAAGACTATGAAAATTAGTGGTGTATTAAGAAGACCATTTGGCCAAAATATGGTAGTTGCAGTTTTATCATATACTGGTTATAATATTCAAGATGCTATTATAATAAATAAATCATCTGTTGACAGAGGTTTAGCTAGATCAACATTTTTCAGACTTTATGAAGCTGAGGAGCATCGATATCCAGGGGGGACCCATGATTCAATAGAAATTCCGCAACCTGGCATAAAAGGATATTACGCACATGAATTTTATGCGAAATTAGATGAAGATGGTGTTATTATACCAGAACTAGAAGTGAAAGGTGGTGAGGTGTTGATTGGTAAAACAAGTCCACCACGTTTCTTAGAGGAATTTAAAGAAGTGGAACCTCGTCTTCAAAGGAGAGATACCTCGGTAATGCTTAGACATGAAGAGAAAGGTATTGTTGATACTGTAATTATGACCAATACAACTGATGATAATGTTTTTGTAAGAGTTAAAGTCAGAGATAATAGAATAGCTGAAATCGGTGATAAATTTGCTTCAAGGCATGGTCAAAAGGGTGTCATTGGGATCCTTTTAAATCAAGAAGATATGCCTTTCACAGAGAGTGGTATAGTACCAGACCTTATAATAAATCCACACGCAATTCCTTCTCGAATGACAATAGGACAATTGTTGGAATCAATTGCAGGTAAATATGCCGCTCTATCAGGTCATATAGTTGATGGAACACCTTTTGAAGGGGTTAATGAAAAAACTTTAAGAGAAGAATTGGAAAAATATGGCTTTAAATCAACAGGCAAGGAAATAATGTACAATGGTTTAACAGGAGAAAAAATGGTTGCCGAAGTGTTCATAGGTATTGTTTATTATCAAAAATTACATCATATGGTCAGTGATAAGATACACGCTCGTGCGAGAGGACCTGTTCAAATACTAACTAGACAACCAACTGAAGGAAGAGCAAGAGAGGGCGGATTACGTTTTGGAGAAATGGAAAGAGATTGTTTAATTGCGTATGGAGCTTCTTCAATTCTTCAAGATGTTTTATTAGAGATGTCAGACCCAACTTATATTTATGTATGTAAAAAATGTTATTCTATGGCGTATTTCGATAGTAAAAAAAATAGTTTTAATTGTCATTTCTGTGGGTATCACCAAGACATAGCAAAGGTAAAAGTAGCATATGCATTTAAGTTGCTGCTTCAAGAATTGATGAGCATGTGCATTTATCCAAGACTTATTGTTGAAGAAAAGATAAAGAGGTGGGCCTAATGGAAGAAACAGAATATGTAATTAAAACCATCAAATTTGGTATACTTTCACCTGAACATATAAAGAAAATGTCTGTTGTTACTATTACCGTGCCCGATACTTATGATGAAGAATGGGTACCGATACCTTTTGGATTGATGGATAGAAGATTAGGTACTTTAGAACCTCTACAAAGATGTGAGACATGCGGAGAGAGAATGGAGCAATGTCCTGGTCATTTTGGAAGGATAGAACTTGCACGACCAGTAATCCACATTGGTTTTATAAAATACATAACTATGATCTTACAAACTACATGTTCAGAATGTGGTAGGATATTGTTAGATGACAATTCTATAAGGCGTTATAAAGATTATTATCTGAGATTTAAAAATAAAAAATTGCATTATTTTGCAACATTAATAAATAATATAGTTGTAAAAAAAGCATCACAAGCTAGTAAATGTCCACATTGTAAAGCAACTAAGCTAAAAATAAAATTTGAGAGACCTTTTTCAATAATTGAAGAGATGAATGGAGAAAGTAAAATTTTAACGCCTTATGAAGTTCATGATAGACTTAAAAAGATACCTGATGAAGATGTTGAATTATTAGGTTTTGATCCTGTTTATGCCAGACCTGAATGGGCAGTTTTGTTTACATTACCAGTTCCACCTATTAGCATAAGACCATCCATTACTTTAGAAACAGGAGAAAGATCCGAGGATGATCTAACTCATAAGTTAGGAGATATAGTTAGAACAAATGAAAAGTTGAAACAGAGTATTGAATCAGGTTCTCCACAATTAATTATAGATGAACATTGGAATCTCTTACAGTTCCATGTTGCAACTTATTTTGATAATGAAATTGCTGGTTTATCACAGTCTGTACATAGATCAGGACGTCCTCTTAAGACCTTTGCTCAAAGGTTAAAAGGAAAAGAAGGTAGATTTCGAAGTAATTTATCTGGTAAAAGAGTTGATTTTTCTGCGAGAACTGTAATCTCTCCTGATCCGTTTATAAGCATTAACGAAGTCGGTGTCCCATATGATGTAGCAATGAGATTGACTGTGCCAGAAAAAGTTACTCAATGGAATATAGATAGACTTAAGGAAGCTGTAAGAAAAGGTCCAAATGAATTAGGAGGTGCAAATTATGTAATAAGACCTGATGGTAGACAAATAGATTTGCGTTTCGTAAAAGATCGAAATGTACTTGCTGATCAATTAGAGCCAGGTTACATTGTAGAGAGGCATTTGATGGACGGCGATCTAGTTATATTCAATAGGCAACCTTCATTACATAGAATATCAATCATGGCGCATCAAGTTAAATGCCTACCTGGAAAAACATTGAGAATAAATCCCATGGTATGTCCACCTTATAATGCTGATTTCGATGGTGATGAAATGAATCTATTTGTTCCACAAGATAGTGAAGCAAGAAGTGAAATGGAGACTATCATGAAAGTTGAGAAGCAAATGTTAACTCCTAGATATGGCGGTATGATTATAGGAGCTCTTCATGACTATATAACATCAGCTTACATTTTAACAAAAAAGGATACGAAACTTAGTCGTTTTATAGCATCTTACATTTTAGGATTGGCTGGTTATAGAGAACCAATTGAATTATCTAATGAAATAAAAGGTAGAGAAATATTTAGTAAACTTTTACCTAATATAGATTTTGAAGGAAAACCGTTAGCTGTATTCAATGAAGAAGATAAAAAATTAGTTATAAAAGCAGGTAGAATTTTATCTGGCGTAATAGATCATAACGCAATTGGAGATCAGAAAGCCCATACACTTTTACATAAAATTTATTTAACATTTGGACCTGAATTTACTAAAGATTTTATAGATAAATTAGGTAAGTTGTTAATAGGCTATCTTGATCATTATGGCTTTTCTATAGGATTAGATGAAGAAGATCTTCCAGATGAAGCCTATGCCAATATAAATGAAGCTATAAGAAAGCACCTTAAGAAAGTCGATGAATATATTGAAATGTATAGGAAAGGTCTTTTAGAAAGGGAGCCTGGAGCAACTGTAGAAGAAACATTAGAACAAAAGATCATGGATGAATTGAATCTTGCTAGAGATGAAGCAGGAAAAATTGCAGAAAAATATTTCAATCAAGACAATTCTATACTTATTACAGCAAAAACTGGAGCAAGAGGTAAGATGTTAAATCTGTTCCATATGGCTGCATGTATAGGTCAACAATCACTTAGAGGCAAAAGAATAACTAGGGGGTATGAGAATAGGACGTTGCCTCATTTCAAAAAAGGAGATATTTCGCCGTATGCGAGAGGATTTATCAAAAGTAATTATAAAAAAGGACTTTCGCCTTTAGAATTCTTCTTTCATGCAATTTCTGGTAGAGAGGGATTAGTAGATACAGCTGTTCGTACTTCACAAAGCGGATATATGCAAAGAAGATTAATCAATGCTTTATTGGATGTTTATGTAGAGTACGACGGTACAGTTAGGGATGCTGAAGGTAATATAATACAGTTTTTATATGGTGAAGATGGTATCGATCCAACGTACAGCTTTGGTCAAGAGCCAGTTGATTTGGATAGTATAATAAAAGATGAACTTGAAAAATGAAACTTTCAAAATATTTTGTTAAAAAATTAAGAAACGAGGGTGTTTCTGAATATGTAATACGAAAATTACAAGAAAAATTATCTACTTATCAAGAAATTCCCACGAAGGTTTTGAAAAAGATAGTTGAAAAGGTTATAGAAAAATACAACTCAGCACTAATAGAACCGAGCGAAAATATAGGCGTGGTCACAGCTCAATCTGTAGGTGAACCGGGCACCCAAATGACATTAAGGACATTTCACTTTGTAGGGGTAAAAGAATTAAATGTAACGCTCGGATTGCCACGATTAATAGAAATATTTGATGCAAGAAATAAACCCTCTACTCCAACAATGATTGTGCCGCTTAAGAAGCCATATTCTCAGAGTAAAGACAAAGCTATGAAGGTTGCAATAAAATTAGAGGAATTATTAGTCGAAGATATATTGACCGATCATGAAACAGATGAAAACGCGATGGAAGTTATATTATATTTAGATAAAGACGCTATGAAATCAAGGGATGTGAAAGTCAAAGATTTAAAAGCTCTCTTACAAAAGATCAAAAATGTTAAAGTGTTATATTCAGAATCTGATCCAAGTGTAATAAGGATTTCTCCATTACAACAGTTAAATATTAAGCAATTAAACAAATTAAAAGATAGGGTCTTAAATCTTAAGATAAAAGGAATTTCTGGTATTCGTAGAACAGTCGTTAGAAGAGTTGATAAAGAAGATGGTACCTTTGAATGGGTCATAGCTACTGAGGGCTCTAATTTAAAAGATATGTTGAAGGTTCCAGAAGTAGATAGAAACCGTGTTTATACAAACGATATTTTTGAAGTTTACAATGTATTAGGAATAGAAGCAGCAAGAATCGTGATAATTAGAGAAGCAATGAAAGTACTTGAAGATCAAGGTTTAGATGTAAATATAAAACATATAATGTTAATAGCTGATGCTATGACAAGAACTGGTAAAATAAAGCAAATAGGAAGACATGGTATTGTAGGCGAAAAGCCTAGCCCATTAGCAAAGGCTGCTTTCGAAATAACTACCAAGCACCTATATGATGCAGCTATTCGAGGTGCTATAGACGAATTAAAAGGAGTTGCTGAAAATATTATAGTGGGGCAGCCAATAAAGACGGGTACAGGGAAAGTGAAAATGTATTTTGATATAATGAAATATATAGAAAATTTGGCAAGTTGAAATGGTAGAAATAGAAAAAGAACTTCCTCTTTTATTTAAAACAGGTAAAGTTGTGTATGGTTTTAGAGAAGTAATGAAAACAATTTATGCTAAAAAAGTATTGGGTCTTATTGTAGCAAGAGATATACCTAAGAATCTCTACGATAAATTGATTTACTATGCTAAAATATTTTCCATACCGTATTATATTTATGAAGGAAGTAGTAAAGAATTAGGGGTTTTATGCGGGAAAAAGTTTGTAATCTCCAGCATAGCTATTCTTTCACCTGGTGAATCGAGTATTTTAAATTTATTTGAAGTTTCGAAATGAGTGAAGGAATAAAATTAGGGAATAGAGAACTCGAATTCATTAATTTATTTGAATTAATAAGCACAGTAAAAGTTAAAGACTGTATTATTGATGAGGGGTTTAATAGAATAATTTTCTTAGTAAACCCAAAAGAAGTGGGTTTGGCTGTAGGTAAAAATGGTGAACGAGTGCAACTTTTTAAAAAGATGACATCCTTAGATGCAGAAGTTATACCTTATTATGAAACTCCTGAAGAGATGATTAAAGGGTGCTTCTTCCCTTTTGATATTAAAGAAATAAAGCTAACCACCAATCTAAAAGGAGAAAAGATAGCATATGTGTACACAGATCCTTCCATTAAAGCAAGAGTAATAGGCGCTAAAGGTAAAAATATTACCAGAGCTAAAATAATTGCAAAAAGATATTTTGGTATAAAGAATGTTATTGTTGTTTAACTTTAAAAATATGCATTATTATTATTTTTAATTAAAAATGGGAAGATCACCTGCAGGATTATTTGGGGCAAGGAAATTAGCATTAAAAAATCAAAAATTTAGATGGAGTAAACCAGAGTATAAAAAAAGGATGTTAAGACTTAAAGAAAAATTTGATCCGTTAGAAGGTGCCCCTCAAGCTAGAGGTATAGTAATAGAAAAAGTGGGTGTTGAATCTAGACAGCCAAATTCAGCGGTTAGAAAATGTGTTCGTGTTCAATTAGTTAAAAATGGGAAACAAATTACAGCTTTTGTTCCAAAAGACGGCGCATTAAATTTCATTTCTGAGCATGATGAAGTAATAGTTGAAGGAATTGGTGGACCTCAGGGAAGAGCTTATGGAGATTTACCAGGCGTAAGATGGAAAGTAATAAAGGTTAATGGTGTCTCTTTAAGTGAAATATTAAAAGGTAAAAAGCAAAAACCACAAAGATAATGTCAATAGTATTAAATAAATTACTCGCTTTTGGCAGATGGAATGCAGAGGAAGTCAAAGTTAACGATATATCATTAGTTAAATACATAAATCTAAAAAATCTTCTAGCCCCACATACAAGTGGACGATTAGTTAAAAAGAGATTTGGCAAAGCTAATGTACCAATTTACGAGAGGCTAGCTAATCAATTAATGAAACCAGGGGAGAATCAAGGTAAAAAATTAAAAGCTTTAAATATCGTTTATAAAGCATTTACGATTATTGAACTTAGGACCAGACAAAATCCTATACAAGTGCTAGTAAATGCTATTGAAAATTCAGCTCCTAGAGAAGAAACTACAAGAATATTGCTAGGAGGAATAGTTTACCATGTCGCTGTTGATGTAGCACCACAAAGAAGAGTAGATCTTGCTATTAGGTGGATATGTGAAGGGGCAAGAGAATCATCTTTTAATAATCCAAAACCTATTGAAGAAAGTCTAGCTGATGAAATAATTTTAGCTTCTAGAGCAGATCCAAAATCTTATGCAGTAAGGAAAAAGGAGGAAGTTGAGAGAATTGCATTATCTTCAAGATAAAAATTTAATTAAATTTATAAATGAATAATAATAAAGATAAGTTATCTCTGTGATAGATTATGTCGGAGAAAAAACCTCATTTGAATTTAATAGTAGCGGGTCATGTAGATCATGGTAAATCAACAACTACAGGACACATTCTAACATTGCTTGGTGTAGTAGATCCAAAGAAAAGAGCTGAAGTCGAAGAAGAAGCTAAAAAGCGCGGTAAAGAATTTGCTAAGTATGCATGGATATTAGACACATATAAAGAGGAAAGAGAAAGAGACATGACAATAGATTTAACTTTCTTAAAATTTGAAACAAAGAAATATTTCTTTACAATTATCGATGCTCCAGGTCATAGAGACTTTGTAAAGAACATGGTTACTGGTGCGTCACAAGCTGATGCTGCATTGCTTGTGGTTTCTGCCAAAAAAGGCGAATTTGAAGCTGGAGTAGGAGCAACAGGACAAACAAGAGAACATGCATTCTTGTTAAGAACGATGGGTGTTTCCCAAATAGTAGTAGCAATAAATAAGATGGACGATCCTTCTGTTAATTGGAGTAAAGAAAGATACGAAGAGGTAAGAAAAGGAATATTAGATTTATTAAGACAAGTTGGATATCAAGTAGACAAAATAAGAGTTGTCCCGATTTCAGCTTGGTACGGGGATAATTTAGTAGAAAGAAGTAAAAATACACCTTGGTATAACGGTCCCACATTAGCTGAGGCATTTGATGAATTTATAGTTCCTCCAAGGCCTGTAGATAAGCCTTTAAGAATACCTGTAGAAGCAGTTTATTCGATAACGGGTGTAGGTACTGTTCCTACAGGAAGGGTAGAAACAGGTCGTTTAAGAGTGGGTGACGTGGTGATAGTTATGCCCTCAGGGAAGAAAGGAGAAGTTAGGTCAATAGAGATGCATCATACTCCTAGACAAGAAGCTTTACCTGGCGATAACATTGGTTTTAATGTAAAAGGATTAGAAAAAACTGATGTAAAGAGAGGAGATGTATTTGGAAGTGGAAACAGTGTTCCAACAGTAGCTGATTCTATAATTGCAAGAATATTCGTGATATATCATCCTACTTCAATAACGGTTGGATATACGCCGGTCATGCATATTCATACTGCAACAATAGCTACAAAATTTGAAGAAATACAGAAAAAGATAGATCCAAGAACAGGCTCCACGATAGAGGAAAATCCTAAATTTATTAAACAAGGTGATGCTGCTATTGTGAAATTAAAGCCCATAAGACCTGTAGTAGTAGAAAAATATTCCGACTTTCCAGGATTGGGAAGATTTGCAATAAGAGATATGGGAAGAACAATAGCTGCAGGTGTTGTATTGGAAGTTATACCTGCTAAAGCATAATGCCTAGGATAGCAAGAATATACTTATACGCAACAAACATTCGAGATCTAGAAAATGTAGTGAATGATATAAAGAAGATTGCCGATGCAGAAAATGGGAGAGTCGCAGGTCCAATACCTTTACCAGTAAAGAGGTTAAAGGTCGTAACTAGAAAGACTCCCTGCGGAGATGGCACCCATACATTTGATAGATGGGAGTTAAGGATACATAAAAGAATAATAGATGTTTTAGCTACAGAAGGAATGATGAGACAACTTGCAAGAATAAAGATACCATCCAACGTAAGGATTTCTATAAATATAAAATAAATAATTTTTATTTGTTATTATTAATTTTTAATTGTCTTGATGAGCCGGGACTAGCCGGGATAACTTTCCCGAAAGCCTAGCGGACAAGGCGCAGGCCTTGAGAGCCTGTGGGGATTTTCCCCGCGTGGGTTCGAATCCCACTCCCGGCGATAGAAACATTTTTTTTGTTTAAATTTGTTTTTTAGAATATTTTTTTAAATTTTCACCATAACTTTGAATAAAATTTTTAAATAATAATTCATCCATAAATCAAAAAATTTTTATGTAATTATTTACGATAATTAACATAATTAAATGGGGGCTAGGGAACAATTAAGACAAAATTCTGTTCTCGAACTTGGAAGACATATTGTAGCTGACATTAGGGTAGAAAACAAAGAAATTTTAACAGATATTAACTTTTTCAAAAAATTATTATATCAAAGCGCTATTAAAGCAAACTTAAAAGTGATAGGCGAAAGTCATTATAAATTTGATAAAACAGGAGGGTTTTCTTTTATGCTTTTTATAGCGGAATCTCACATATCTATTCATACATGGCCTGAATACGGTTATGCAGCATTGGATATTTTTACATGCGGAGAAAATGCTAAACCTTGGGAAGCTTTTAACTTTATTATTCAACATTTAAAAGTTGAAAAGGTAAATGTTATGGAACTTAAACGTGGAATACTTGATAAAAGCATTGAAAGATTTGTTTAAAAAATTAATTATTTGATGTATTAATAAAAAAATATATGGGAGGAAAACAAAGAACATCAATTTTTATGGATAAAAGTAAGCAACAACAGAGTACTGTAAAGAAAGAAGAAAAACAAAAGGAGAAAGAGAAAGAAAGTAAAAATAAATAACATTTGGCAGATTTTAATGTAATTATACCAAGCGATATTTTTTCTGATATACCTAATTTAAGAGAAAAAACTGTTAGAATCGCTAATTTTGTACGAATTATTAATCTTTTTCGTGTAAAAAGATTAATAATATTTCACCATCATAAACAAGATAAAGAGTTTGAATTATTATTAGATTTTTTTCTTACACCATCTTATCTAAGAAAGTTTAAATTTAAATTAGATAGAAGATTAAGATTTACTGGTTGTGCTCCACCTATTAGAGCATTTTATGAAAGTTGGAAAGAAAAAAGAATAGGTATAATTATTGATTATGATCCAATTAATAATATCTCTAAAATTGAAGCAGGTTTATCTAATCAAATTAAGATTAGAACAAATAAAAATCTAGTAGGAAAGATCATAACAGTAAAAAAAATTGAAAAAAATTGGGAAATATGCAGTGAAAATACACCTGAGGAGATTATAAAACCAATATTTATAAAAAATATTACCCAATTCTTGAATAATTTAAATCGAGAAACAATACTTATCATATCTACTTCCAGAAAAGGGAAAATGATAAATCTCAATCTTCTAAATGAACTTAATCAAAAAATTAAAAAAGTTAACGAAATCTTTTTTGTTTTTGGTTCGCCTAAGGAAGGCCTATATGAAATCTACAAAGAAATTGGTGAAAACTTAGAAGATTTATCTGATTATGTTCTTAATTTATTCCCTAATCAGGGTATAGAAACAATTAGGACTGATGAAGCAATTTTTGGTACTTTGAGCATTTTTAATATCTTGCGATCTTAAAGTATATATTTAAAAAACTTTATTAATAAACTCATTCAAATCAGTTGTTAAGATGAGCGCTCCAAGAAGAGGTTCAATGGCATATTATCCTAGAGTAAGAGCTAGAAGCATAAGAGTTAGAGTAAAATCTTGGCCTATTTTGGCTGAGGAGACAAGATTATTAGGTTTTCCTGCATATAAGGCATTTGCTGCTCAAGCAGCTCTTATTGACACAGCTGAAAAGTCTCCATTATTTGGTAAAGAAGTCATAAAAGCATGTACCGTATTAGAATGTCCTGACATTTTTGTATTAGGATTAAAATTTTATACATATGAAAATGGCAGATTAGCAAGTTTACTTACAATCTATTCTCAAAATTATCCTGACAAAATATCAAAATATTTAGGAAAAATAGCAAAAAGTAGGTATACAATCAATGATCTACAAAATTACATTAATAAAATTTGTGAAGTTAGAGCATTGGTCGCAACTCAGCCCTATTTAACTACTATAGGTAAAAAAAGACCTGAAATATTTGAAGTGAAAATAAGCGGTAACATTAATGAGGCGATTGAATATGGTAAAAATCTTCTAGGTAAATTCGTTAGCGTAGATGAGATATTTAAAGATCTTCAATTAGTAGATATAATAGGTGTTACAAAAGGTAAAGGCTTTCAAGGTGTTGTTAAGAGGTTTGGTGTAAAAATTCTGCCAAGATGGCATAAGCATCGAAAGGGAAGTAGAAAAATAGGTTCAATTGGACCGATAGAGCCTAGTTTAATGAGATATGTCCCAAGACCTGGTAAAATGGGTTTTCATAGAAGAACAGAGTATAATAAACAAATATTGAAAATAGGTGATGATTTAACAATTATTAATCCAAAAGGTGGTATCAAACATTATGGTTTAATAAGGAATAAATATATAATCATTGCTGGGAGTGTAATGGGTCCTCCTAAAAGAATTATATTCCTACGATTTCCAATAAGACCTAGAAAAAGAGTAAAATCTTATAAATTTGAAAAGATTTTGCTATGAATAAAGTAGAAAATATTGAAGTTTTTGTTATTGGACAAGATGGAAGCGTGGATAGTAAATTAAGCTATATACCCAAGCCTTTTTTAAGCGAGTATAGATATGATTTAATCAAAAGGGCATTTTTAACGGAAGAACAGAATAAAAAGCAACCCAAAGGAGTTGACCCTTTAGCAGGCAAGAGAACCTCAGCTGAAAGCTGGGGCGTAGGATATGGAGTGGCTCGAGTTCCAAGAGTAAAAGGAGGGGGTACTCCAAGAGCAAATCAAGGCGCCTTCGCACCTAATACCATTGGCGGATATAATCCTACAGCACCTAAGTCTAATAAAGTTATTAAAGTTAAAATTAATCGTAAAGAAAAGATTAAAGCTCTATTTAGTGCGATAGCTGCTACAATGAATATAGAATTAATACAGAAAAGAGGGCATATAATTACGAATCCAGATATAAAATTACCAATAGTACTAAGTGAAAATGCTTGTAAAATAAATAAAGTAAAGGATGCAATAAGACTGTTGAAAAATTTGGGTTTATATAATGATATAGAAAGAGTTAGTAAAACTATTAAAATCAGAGCCGGTAAAGGAAAAATGCGTGGTAGGAGATATAAAGAAAGAAAAAGCTTATTGCTTGTTACTTTAGGAGATGAACCGATTAAATTCGCTTTAAACAACTTACCTGGAGTAGATGTGAGCAATGTTAGAAATTTACCTATTCATAAATTAGCTCCTGGCGGGCATCCTGCTAGATTAACAGTATGGACTATTAACGCATATAAATATTTGGCACAAAAATATGGTTTTATTGGTGTAATGTGATGAGCATCAAAACTATTATAAATAGGTTTGTGATATCAGAGAAAGCGTTAAAAATGGCTGAAAAAGAAAATAAAATTACAGTGATTGTATCTCTTGATTCCACAAAAAAAGATATAGCCAAGCAGTTAGAAAAAGACTATAATTTAAAAGTGGAAAAAATTAATGTTATTATAACACCAAAAGGAGAAAAAAAGGCCATTGTAAAATTGCAAAAGGATCAATCAGCTATTGATTTTTACTCTAAAATAGGTTTGATATAATGGGTAAAAAATTAAGACAGCAAAGAGCTGGAAGAGGAACATCAACTTTTATATCTCCAAGTTGGAGAAGAGTAGCTAAAATTAAATATCCTAGTTGGCTATACCCTTTGGTTAATGAAAGAGGTCTAGTAAAAGGAGTAATAGAAGATATAATTCCTGAAAGTGGAAGGGATGCACCGTTATGCTTGATTAAATTGGATAATGGTAAAAGTTTTTACAACATAGGTGCTGAAAATGTCTTTAAAGGAAGTGAGATTCAAATAGGCAAACAAGTTGAATTGAAAATTGGAAATATATGTGAGATAGGAAATCTTCCTGAAGGAACTGTAGTATTTAATATTGAAAGAAGACCTGGCGATGGTGGAAAACTTGTAAGAGCTGCAGGTACATATTCAACTATTGTTTCTCAAACTCAAAAAGGTACTATAATCAGTTTACCTTCTGGTAAAATGATCGAAGTTGATAAAAAATGTTTTGCTACTATAGGTCTCGTAGCAGCTAGTGGAAAAAGCGATAAAGTGCTTTTAAAAGCAGGAAAAAGTTATCATAAATATAAAGCTAAAGCAAGAAAATGGCCTACTGTGAGAGGCAAAGCTATGTATGCTGCATCACATCCGCATGGCGGTGGCTCACATCCGAAGGGTGGCAGAGTAGTAAAGCGAACAGCACCACCTGGCCAAAAAGTAGGTTTTTATGCTTCAAAAAGAACTGGTAGAAGAAAGGGCTAAAAATATATAACATAGTTTTATAATAAATAAATACCATGCCAAAAGAATTCACTTATCGTGGTTTTACATTCGACGAATTAAGTAAATTACCAATGGATGAATTTATTAATTTATTAAAATCAAGAGAGAGAAGAATATTGAAAAGAGGATTATTGAAAAAACATAAAGCATTAATTGAAAAAATAAGAAATGCAAAAAAAGGCATTTATAATAAACCAATAAGGACACATGCTAGAGATATGGTAATTTTACCTGATATGGTAAATCTTACTATAAATGTATATAACGGTAAAGAATTTGTCCCAGTTGAAATTAAGCCTGAGATGATTGGTCATAGATTAGGGGAATTTGCAATTACTACGAAGAAAGTTATACATGGTGAACCTGGATTAAGAGCGACAAGAGGATCAATGTACGTACCGTTAAAGTAAATGCCAACTTTCGGTTATTCAATTAAGGGATTAGATGAAACAAAATCTGTATTAGCTAGTGGACGTGATCTTAATATATCTTTTAAAGAAGCTGTGGAAGTTTGTAGATATATAAAGGGAAGAAGCTTAGAAGAAGTTAAAGCTATATTAAACGATATAATAGAGGGTAAAAGAGCAATACCTTTTAGAAGATTTAAGAAAAAAGTTCCTCATCATAAAAATGATGGTAAAATTGGTTCAGCACGATATCCAATTAAAGTAGCTAAGGAATTGTTGAAATTAGTTGAATCATTAGAAAGTAATGCTGAATTTAAAGGATTGGATATTTCAAAAGTTAAATTGATACACTGTTGTGCACAAAAAAGTTTCAAAATAAAAAAGTACATACCAAGGGCATTTGGTCGGTCAACACCGTATTTTAGGGAATTAGTTCATATTGAATTAGCGGGTGTTGAATCATAATGCCAACAACAGCAAAACTTTTTGTACAAACTTATAAGTTAAATGCTGAAATTATAGAATACTTACAAAATAAGTTAAAAGAAGCAGGAATAGATAAAATAGAAATTCAACAATTTGCAGCAGGAATAAGAATAATTATGGATGTAGAAAAACCAAGATTGGCTTTAGGCCCACATGGGTTAAAAATTAAAGAAGTAGAAGAAGAAATTAAGTCTAAATTCGGTGTTAAAAATATTGAAATATTTGTTAATGAAGCTAAGGATATTTTCCTTAGTCCTTCAATTGTAGCTAATAAAATAGCAATAGCATTAGAGCGTGGTATACATTTTAGAAGAGTTGCGAATTTAATGCTTAAACAAATTATGGATTCAGGAGCAAGAGGAGCAGAAATAGTCATAAGCGGAAAACTTGTTAGCGAAAGAGCCAGATTTGAAAAATTTAGAGCTGGGGTTATACCTAAATCAGGGGATCCAAGATTTAAATTCGTAAAGGAAGCTAAAACATCGGTATTATTAAAGCCAGGTGTTTATGGAATTAAGGTGAGAATTGTTCCTCCTGTAGAACTAGCTGAAGATCGTATTGCTTCCTTAAAAGAGATGGCTGTAGCTAATATTGAAGAACATAAGTTAGAAAATGAAGCTAAAAGATCTTAAAAAATTGACGAGAGAAGAACGGTTAAAAAGATTATTAGAATTAAAATTAGAGCTTATCAAAGCTAAGTCAATTTTTTTAGCAGGCAAACCACAAAAGAATGTCAAATTAGTTAGGAATATTAAAAAGGAAATAGCTAGAATATTGACAATTGAAAGAGAGGAAGAACTAAAGAAAAAAGTAAGTAAAAATGAAGATAAGCAAGTATAATATTCACGCTCATGAGTTGATGGGATTATATGTTAAATGTATAGATAAAAAGGGAAAACTAATACATGAAGGAATCGTGTATAATGAAACAAAAAATCAAATCTGGTTAAAAAGAGATAAGATGATAAAGAAATTACTAAAAGTCTCTTATGATTTCATATTTAATTATAACGGCCAAAGCTTTAAATTAGTTGGTCGAAAATTGATAGGTGAACCGGAGGAAAGGGCGAAAAAACTATGAAGAAGAGAATAATATTTGGTATTGAACCTCCAGAAAAATTGTGTAATGATATCCATTGTCCATTCCACGGTAATATAAGTGTAAGAGGAAAGATAGATGAAGGTATTGTAATAAAATTAAAAGCGAATAAAACTGCAACTGTTCAAAAGGAATATACTGTTTTTATAAGAAAATATCAAAGGTATGAAAGAAGAAGAAGCAAATACCACGTTCACGTTCCTGAATGTTTAGAAGTTAAAGAAAATGATAAGGTAATATTTGGTGAAACAAGACCTATATCTAAAACTGTATCTTCAGTAATCTTAAAGGTGATTAAATAGAACATGTTTATATTGTGCATAATAAACATTATATCTATATCAAGGTGATATCTTATGGTTAAACGAGGAGGTAAAAGTACTGTTGCGGTATTTAAACCGCATATTAGTAGAGGCATTCCTACTAATGCTATCGTTAATTGTGCTGATAACACTGGAGTTTTAAAGGCAAAGGTTATAGCAGTTTTTGGTTTAAAAACAAAAAAAAGACAGCTTCCTACAGCCTCAGTTGGGGACATGGTAAAAATAACAGTTAAAAGTGGTAAATCCGAACTTCGAAGTCAATTATTTAACGCAGTTGTAATAAGGCAAAGAAAGCCATACAGGAGAGCGGATGGGTCATGGATATGTTTTGAAGATAATGCTGTAGTTATATTAACTCCTGAAGGTGATGTAAAAGGTACGGAAATATACGGGCCCGTAGCAAAGGAAGCAGCAGAAAGATGGCCTAAGGTAGCTGCATTAGCCTCTATAATAATATAACAATGGCATCAGCACAACCAAGAAGACAAAGAAAGCTTTTGTATAAAAAATATACAAATAAAGACTATGGAAAGTTACTACATGCACATTTGAGTAAAGAACTTCGGGAAAAATATAAAGTACGTTCTATTCGTGTTAGAAAAAATGATGTAGTAAGAGTGTTGCGAGGCTCATATAAAGGAATAGAAGGTAAAGTTGCAAGGGTAGATGCTGAAAGAGGTTTTGTATATATTGAAGGTTTAACAAGAAAGACTATGCGAGGTAGACCCTCAATGATTCCAATACATGCTTCTAAATTGCTTTTAGTAAAGCTTGACTTATCAGATAAATATAGATTAGAGAAATTGGAAAATTTATCTAAGTAAAATGTGCGGTCATATTAAAAGGTTAACTGTACCATACTTTTGGCCGATTTTGAAGAAAGAATATAAGTGGGCTATCAAACCTATACCTGGCCCTCATCCTAAAGAATATAGCATTCCATTAGCATATTTAATAAGAGAAGTCTTTGGCTATGCATCAAATCTAAAAGAAGTTAAGTATATTTTATCAAGACGATGGGTAAAAAGAGATAAGAAAGTTGTTACTGATTATCGTTACCCAATTGGGTTTATGGATGTATTGGATTTCATTAAAGATAAGAATTCATACAGAATTTTACCTTATAAAGGATATCCATTAGTTGTATCTAAAATAAGTGAAGCGGAATCATTTTTTAAATTATGCAAAATAATAAATAAAAATTCTGTAAAAGGCGGAAAAATTCAAATAACTTTACATGATGGTAGAAACTTTTTAGTAGAAGAAGCTGATTCAAATAAGTTTAAAATTAACGATACAGTCATTGTTAGTTTGCCGGATCAATCTATAAAAGATATCATAAAATTTGAAGTAGGTAAGTATTGTTTAATTTATAGAGGTGAAAATGCAGGTGAACATGGTGTTTTAAAAAGTATAGAAGAGCTAATACCAAGAAAAAATAGCATAGTGACTATTGAAAATGAAAAAGGATTAAATATTAAGACAAACATACAATACGCTATATGCATTGGTTATGAAAAACCATTAATTAAATTTATAAATTCTGAAGATGATTATGTAAAACCATCAATATATACAAAAATAAGGTTCTTGTAAAATGAGCATATCACAAGAAGAAGTTAAGCAAATAGAACAATCAAAACAAAATCCAATGAAAAACATAAAAATTTTATCAGTAGTTATAAATATGTCTGTAGGACCTTCTGAAGATAGATTAAATAGAGCAATTGCAGTTCTGACTAAATTAACTGGGCAAAAGCCCTCAATTAGAAGAGCTAAAAAAACAATTAAAGAGTTTAAAATACGTAAAAATGAACCAATAGCTTGTATTGTTACAATTAGGGGAAAAAAAGCAGAAGATTTAATCAATAGATTGTTCGAGGCGGTAAATAGGAAGTTAAAATCAGCTTCTTTTACAAGTTACGGCAATTTTAGCTTTGGAATAAAAGAGTATATTGATATACCAGGTATGTCATATGATCCATCGATCGGAATTTTAGGGATGGATGTAGCAGTGAATCTAGGTAGACCTGGCTATAGAGTTAAATATAGAAAGAGGCGTAGTTCTAAAATAGGAAAGAATCATCTAATAACTAAAGAAGAAGCAATCGAGTTTATAAGAAATAAATTTAATGTGGTAATCGAATAATGGGAAGTCCAAAACCTAAGGATAGGAAATTTGGAAAAATTACCCATAGATGTAGAAGATGCGGAACCACGGACGGTGTTATAAGAAAATATGGATTATTATATTGCAGACGATGTTTCAGAGAAATTGCTCCTTTAATGGGATTTAAAAAATACGAATGAAAATTTTATATAAAAATAATTACATAATATAAACTTAATCAAATTTATGAACTTATTAGCTAATGTTTTAAGCGCTATAAATAATGCAGAAGCTAGAGGTAAAAAGGAGTGTTTAATTTATCCTTCGTCAAAATTTGTTGCTTCAGTTTTAAGAGTTATGCAAAAGAATGCGTATATAGGAGAATTTGAAATTATCGATGATGGTAGGGGCGGTAAATTCAGAATTCAATTAATGGGTAGGATTAATAAATGCGGAATAATTAAACCTCGAATAGGAGTTGGTTATCGAGAACTATTGAAATATGAAAGCAAATATTTACCAAGTAAGGATTTAGGAATTTTAATTGTTTCAACACCAAAAGGAGTTATGACAAGTAAAGAAGCTCTTGAACAAAAAACTGGAGGAGTGCTTATAGCCTATGTCTATTAATCAATTATTGTATCAGTATAGAGAAGAAATCGATATACCTAGTGAAGTAACTGTAGATGCTAATAATTATGTCATAACAATTAAGGGTCCTTTAGGGCAAATAATCAAAGATTATTCTCCTAACAAGTTATTTTTATCGAAAAACGCGTATCGAATATTTGTAGAAAACTCTAAAGTAATTGTAGAAACCTACATTAAGGGTAAAAGAGGTCTATCTTTATGCAGAACTCTTGCATCTAAAATTAGAAACTCTATAAAAGGTGTGATGAAAGGTTATACATATAAATTAAAAATAATATATTCTCATTTCCCTGTTAATATTAAGGTAAAAGACGATAAAGTCTTTATTGAAAATTTCATAGGTGAGAGAGGACCTAGACTTGCTCGTATAATAGGAAAGGATACAAAAGTCAAAGTTGAAGGTGAAGATATAATAATAAATGGCATAGATAAGGATGAAGTTAGTCAAACAGCAGCTAATATTCAATTGGCTACAAAAATAAAGAAACGAGATCCTAGAAAATTCTTGGACGGTATTTATATATATTACAGGGAAAAATGAAACAAAGAGATTTAAAAATTTGGAAGGAACAAAAGAAAAAAATACCAGATTTCATTCGTTCAGATTCTTGGAAGGTAAAAAGATTAGAGAATAGTGGTTGGAGAAAACCTAAGGGATTAGAAAATAAAATGAGATTGAAAAGAAAAGGATGGCCACCAATTGTAAAAATTGGTTATAGAAAAATAAGAAGCGTAAGAGGGCTCCATCCTTCAGGCTTAAAAGAAGTTTTAGTTTATAATGAAAAAGAGCTTGTCGGCCTTGATCCAGAAAATACAATTGTTAGAATTTCATCTAGTGTTGGTAAATTAAAAAGGATTAAAATAATAGATGAATGCAATAAATTAGGTATAAAAGTAGCTAACCCAAGAATATGAGCTTAGAATATATAAAACGACTAGCTGCAGAAGTTGCAGGTGTAGGTAAGAGTAGAATATTTATTGATCCAGAGGAATATGATACGTTATCTACAGTAATATCTAAAGATGAAGTTAGAAAATTAATGAATCAAGGAATTATCAGAGTATTGCCAAAAAAAGGACTAACTAATAGAAAAAAGAATAAAAAGAGAAGAAAAGGTGAAGGTAGTATAAAAGGGAAAAGAAAAAGTCTTCAGAAAGAAGAATATGTTAAAAATGTGCGTTCTTTAAGAGCTTTTGCCAAAAAACTATACGTTAAAAAAATAATTGACTCTAAAACTTATAGACAAATAAGGAGATACATAAAAGCAGGTATTATCGATACCAAATCTAAGATAAAATCATTCATAGGTCAACAATAAAATGGTTAAAAGATTAAAATTTAAGAGGAGATTTTTAAACTTGACGAATTATGCTAAAAGAAAAGTTTTTGTTGAATCAGGAAAATTAAGGTTGGTTGTTAGATTTTCAAATAGGTATATTTTAGCTCAAATTATTAAAGCAGAAATTAGAGGTGATAATTGTCTAGTTTCTGTTCATTCTTCTGAACTTAAAAAACTTGGCTGGCCCTTTTCTTTAAAAAATATTCCTGCAAGTTATCTTGTTGGGTATATGATTGGAAAGAAAGCCTTAAAAAAAGGTATAGAAGAAGTTGCTTTAGACATAGGTTTAAAAATGCCCACAAAAGGTGCTCGTGTATTCGCAGTTGCTAAAGGTGCGATTGATGCAGGATTAAAATTGCCAATAAATGAAGAAGTTATTCCTGATGAAAAAAGAATTAAAGGTTATCATATAATAGAATACTACAATATGATAAAAAATGATGAATCTAAGAAAGTATTTTTATCAACTTATCGTTCAAACGAATCTAATATAGAAAAATTACCAGATATAATAAGTGGAATTATTAATAAGATAAATACAGATATCTAAAATGTCATTAGCTGAATCCTGGCAACCAAGAACAAAATTAGGGTCGCTTGTAAAGGAAGGTAGCATCACATCGGTTGATCAAATTTTTGAAAATAACTTTAGGATTCAAGAACCTGAGATAGTTGATATCCTTATACCAAATCTTCAAGTAGTTGTACTTTATTCAAGGCCTGTTCAGAAACAAACTGCTTCAGGTGAACTTACTAGATTTGAAAGTTTAGTTGTGGTAGGAGATAAAAATGGACATCTAGGATTAGGTCTGGGTAAGGCACGACAAACAAGAAGCGCTATAGAAAAAGCTACAAATGAAGCAAAATTAAATTTAATACCTGTTTTGAGAGGTTGTGGAAGTTGGGAATGTTCATGCGGTCGACCTCATAGTGTACCATATGTAACTATAGGCAGAATGGGCTCTGTTAGAATAAAAATTATGCCAGCACCCCTCGGTCTAGGATTAGTCGCAGGTGATTTTATAAAGCCCATATTTACTTTGGCTGGTATTAGTGATGTATGGACTTGGACTAAAGGTGAAACAAGAAATAGGATTAATTTCGCTTTAAGTACTTACGATGCATTAAAAAAGTTATACAAATTTACAACCTTTTAACATGCCAATAATATTTGCTATAGTAAGGATAAGAAGTTTAATAGACCGAAATTCTAAAATTAGATTGACTGCTCGATATTTAAGATTAACAAGAACAAATACATGTACTTTATTTCCTGAATCACCTCAATTAAAAGGTATGCTAGATGCTGTATCAACTATTGCAACATTCGGAGAAATAAATAAGGAAACTCTTGTAGAGCTACTGAAGAAAAGAGGAAGAATAGCTGGTAATAAGCCACTTACGCTAGAATTTATCAATAAATATGGATATTCAAGTTTTGAACAAATTGCTGAAGAAATAATTAAAACAGGTAAATTTCCTTCCTTCATCAAACCTGTATTTCGATTAAGTCCGCCAAGAAAAGGTTTTAAGAGATCGTTAAAAAAATTTTATGCGGAAGGTGGAGAACTAGGATATAGGAATGGAGACATAAATGAATTAATTTTAAGAATGATATAATAAATAATGTAATTAATTTCAAAAATGACTATAAGAAGAGAAAAAAAATCTAGGAAAAGAAGAGGATATCGTGTTCATGGTTATGGCAGAACAGGTCAACATAGGAAAAGTGGAAGTAAAGGAGGTATTGGTAAAGCTGGTAGAAAATCTGGCAAACATAAATATTCATGGGTATTAAAGTATGAACCTGATTACTTTGGAAAACATGGTTTTCGAAATCCAAATTATGTAGAAAAAAGATCAATTGATTTGCTAGAAATTACCAATTTAGTTGATAATTTAATAGTCAATAATAAAATCGATAAAGAAGACGATTTCTACAAGATAGATGTTTCGGAATACGGTTATGATAAGGTATTGGCTGGTGGAACACTTAAGCATAAATTAAAAATCATATCTAAAGAATTTAGCAAGAAAGCTGAAGAAAAAATTAGAGCTTTAGGCTCAATACCCATTTTGAAAAATGCCAGCGCTTGAATATTTAAGGCCAATTTTTAGCATATTGCCAGAGGTTCCCAAGCCTAGAAAAACAGTATCATTTAGAGAAAAACTTCTTTGGACAACAATAGCTTTGACAATCTACTTGGTTTTTACAGAAGTACCATTATATCCTTTATCAAAAGTATCCAATGCCCAATCGTATAATCCTTTATTTTCGATTATATTTGCAACAAGATTTGGTACGTTAGCGCATTTAGGAGTAGGACCGATTGTTACAGCAGGTTTGATAATGCAACTTCTTGTTGGTTCAAAAATTATAAGCTTAGATTTAACAGATAAAAATCAGCGAGCGTTATTTACAGGTACACAAAAGTTTTTAGCTTTAATATTTACACTGTTTGAAAGTATAGTTTTTATTACAAGCGGTCTATTACCCGTAGCAAATTTAAGCGAGGGCATTCTTGTTGTTTTACAATTGTTTTTCGTCGGAATAATAATAATATTATTAGATGAATTATTACAAAAAGGTTGGGGTTTTGGTAGTGGAGTTAGTTTATTTATTCTTGCAGGTGTAGCTCTTCAAATATTTAGCGAACTATTTAGTCCAATCGCTATAGCACCTAATCAATTTTTTGGACTGGTACCTAATATATTACTTGTAGCATCAGGTAATGGCAATTTTTGGTATTTATTACTAGGCAATCCAAATTTTGCTTCTTCTCCTTCAATAATAGGTCTTGTTTCAATGATTGTAGTTTTCATTTTATTGGTGTATCTTCAATCTGTTAAGGTTGAGATACCTGTTGCATATCCTAAATACGGTGGAATTAAGGCTAAAATACCACTGCAGCTTTTATATGTATCAAACGTACCTGTAATATTGGCTGCAGCTCTTACAGCTAACTTGTTATTTTTAACTCAATTAGCTTGGAGTCGATATAATTTGAGTGGTAGCAATCCAATCTTATCTGCTTTTGGATACTTTAAATATGTCCAATCAGGAACATCTTCAACACCGGTACCCGCAGGAGGATTAATATATTACTTGACACCACCACAAAATTTTTACCAAGCAATGTTGGATCCTGTAAGGGCTATTGTTTACGTTATTATATTCAGCTTATTATGTATCTTATTTTCATTTGCGTGGGTAGAAACATCTGGCATGAGTGCAGAAGAACAAGCAAAGAAGATGATACAATCAGGGTTGCAAGTTCCTGGTTTTAGGCAAAGTAATATTGTAATATCTACTTTATTAAAAAGATATATACCTACTTTAACATGGTTTAGCGGTTTGCTCGTAGGTCTTTTAGCAAGCGTATCTGATATTTTTGGCGTAATAGGAACAGGTATAGGCATTCTCTTAGCTATAGGTATAATATATCAGTATTATATGATATTAGCTCAGCAAAGATTAGAAGAAGAATTTCCATCTATTGCTAGATTTCTAGAGGGAAAGTAAATGTTAATCAACTTACTTTCTTTAGTATTGCTTAATTATAATGAACCAATCGTAGCTAATCTTTTAATATTATTGTTATCAATACCCGCTCCTTTAGCTTCTTCATTGGTTAGTAGAATATTGATTGCTAAATTTTTTGGTATAGATAGATACAAACAAATTATGAGAGAAATTAGAGAGTTTGATAGAGAATATATGAAAGCTTTGCGTGAGAAAGATAATGTAAAATTGGAAAAAATGAGCAAAAGAAAACCTTATATAGATAAAATGAGGGCTAACACTTTTAAAGTAAGCATGATAAATACAGTTATTCTTTTCCCGCCATTCCTTTTCTTCTATTTTTGGTTATTATCAGTTTTTGACAGTATGAATGTAGCATATTTTCCACTATTAGGTACAACATTTTATATTCAAACATATTTTTGGTATATCATTTGTTCATTCATGGTCAGCTTACTTATAAATAGATTAATCGGTATATTATATCAATATTAATTATGCCACGACCAGGTCTCAGAGGTAAGCCTAGCAAAATAGTGAAAACACCTGGGGGTAAGCACATACTTAGAAAAGTCGATAAAAAGAGGGGTAAAGATAAATGTGCAATATGTAAAGGATATTTAAATGGTACGTATCACGGCGTTGGGGGTTTATCCAAATCTTCAAGAAGACCTAAAAGACCATATGGCGGTTATATTTGTTCAAGATGCTTGCAAAACCTATTAGAAAAAGCAATTTTATCTAAAATATAAATTTGAAAAAAATTGTTATAGCAATTAGTGGATTACCAGGTTCAGGTAAATCAACTTATGCAAAATTATTAGCTAATCATTTTAATTTAAGATTCATATCGGTAGGTGATTTATTCAGGAGGTTGGCAGAAAATCAAGGTGTTGACTTTAATAATTTTCATCAAATAGCTGAAAAGCAATCTGAGTTTGATATTCAAGTTGATAACATTGCTAAAGAAGAAGCTAAGAAAGGAAATATTGTAATTGAAGGTCATTTAGCCTGTTGGACACTTAAGGATATTGCAAATCTAAAAATATTCTTACATGCACCTTTGGAGGAAAGGATAAAAAGAATAATGAAAAGAGACAATTTAACTTTTGAAGAAGCAAAAAAGAATATTTTATTTAGAGAAGAAAGCAATAAAAGAAGATTTAAGCAGATTTACGGTTATGATATAGAAAATCTAAGTGATGTAGATATCCTTATTAACACTTCTCTTTTCGATATTGAAAGCACTTTCAAAATACTTATATTTATAATAGAATCATATCTTTCAATTAGTAATGGCACCTATAACAATAGGTAGATTAGCAGTTAAATTAAAAGGGAGAGATGCTGGAAGAAAGTGTGTAATAGTAAATATAATAGATAAAAATTACGTTCTCGTTACAGGTCCTAAAAATTTAACAGGTGTTAGAAGAAGGAAGGTAAATATAGACCATTTGTTACTTCTACCTCAGCAGCTTAAAATAAATAAAGCAGCTTCTGATGATGAAGTAATTAAAGCGCTCCAAGAACCCAACCTATTAGAGTTTATGAAAGAGGGCATTAAAGTTTAGCAATGCGTTCGTTAATATATAGAGAAAAAGGCTATAAATTAAGATTGCTAAATAAACCACTTGTTAAAAGAGAAATTTTAGAGCATCTTAATTTATCATTTTGTTTATTGGACAAACCTAGAGGACCTACAAGTCATGAGGTTGCTGCATGGATTAAAAAAATATTTGAAATACCAACTGCGCACAGCGGGACTCTAGATAATACAGGAGAAATCCCGCTGTGTCAGGTTTACTTATAATCCTTTTTGGTAAAACTAGGAAGGTAAGCGACCTTATTTCCAAGTTTGATAAGGAATATATATGTGAAATGCAATTACATGATTTCGTATCAGAATCAAAAATTATTGAAGTATTTAATAAATTTATTGGGGATATTTATCAAAAACCCCCTCTTAGGGCTGCTGTAAAGAAATCTCCAAGAATAAGAAGAATTTATTCTATAGAAGTTCTAGACATTGTAAAAAGAAATATACTATTCAAAGCAAAGGTTCAAGCAGGCACATATATTAGGAAGTTATGTTTCGATATTGGAGAAATTCTGGGTTGCGGAGCACATATGACAGAGTTGAGAAGAACTAAAATAGGCCCTTTTAGCGAAGATGATGAACGAGTTGCAACTTTGCATGAATTGGTTGGGGCATACAAAGAATGGAAAAATAACAAGAATGAAAAATATTTGAGAGCTTTTACTTTGCCTATTGAAGAATTACTAGATTTTTTACCTAAAATTTACATTAAAGATACTGCAATATTTTCTATAACCCATGGCTCATATGTAGCTGCGCCTGGTGTTATAGCTGCTACAAACGACTTAAAAATGAACTCTTATGTTACTATCAACACAGAAAGAAATGAGATAATTGCAATAGGTATATCAACAGTCGACTTATCAAAGTTGCAAAAAATGGATAAGGGCATGGTTGCAAAAATAGATAAAGTTATTTCATTCACACAAACCGCCGGGAGTGGGATTTGAACCCACGCGGGGAAAATCCCCACAGGCTCTCCAAGCCTGCGCCCTACCGAGCTAGGCCATCCCGGCTAATAAATAATATATATTATTGCTGAAATAAGACTTTTAAGTAAGTCTATATATTTCATATAATATCATGCCAGATGAATTTAAGCATGTAGTCAGATTAGCTAATAGAGATTTAAATGGATTTGATCAGACTTATTTCGCATTACAAAAAATTAAAGGCATAGGTTTTAATACTGCTATAGCAATATGTAAGCTTACTAATATAGATCCTTATAGAAGACTTGGCTCATTATCTGAACAAGAAATTAAAAATTTAGAGAATACCATTTTTACGTTACATGAAAAAGTTCCAAGTTGGTTCCTTAATAGACCAAAAGATCCTGAAACAGGTAAGAATTTACATTACTTAGAATCAGATTTAATATTAAAAGTTAGGGAAGATATTGAAAAAATGAAAGCTATGAAATCTTGGAAAGGTATTAGACATGCAGCTGGTTTAAAGGTTAGAGGGCAATCTACACGTACAACTGGAAGAACTGGTTTAACTGTAGGTGTTACAAAGAAAGCTGAACAATGAGAAGGTTTAGAAAAACTTGGGAATCACCTAGACATCCTTGGAGAAAAGAAGTATTAGCGCAAGAAATAGAGCTAATAGGTAAATACGGTCTAAGAAATAAAAGAGAGTTGTGGAAGGCATATACAATTTTAAGAAGAATAAGGGCAAGAGCGAGAAAACTATTAGGTTTAACAGCTTCTGAAAGAAGTATGGAAGAAGAGAAACTAATGAATTTATTGAGGCGATATGGCTTAATAGCTGATAGTGGAAAAATTGATGACATCTTAGCGCTTACTGTAGAAGATATATTAAAGAGAAGATTGCAAACTATTTTATTTGAAATGAAAATGGCTAATAGCTTATATCATGCTCGGCAACTTATAGCGCATAGAAAGGTTATAGTGGGTGATAGGGTTGTTTCAAGTCCAAGTTATTTGGTAAAAAAAGACGAAGAAGAAAAAATTAAGATAAGATGAGTGAAAAAAAAGGTCTTTGGGGTATAGCTCATATTTATTCATCGAGAAATAATACTTTAATTTATATCACAGACTTATCAGGGGCTCATTTAATTTCTTGGGCATCAGCTGGCACTGTTGTTAAAGCAGATAGAGAGAAAAAAACTCCATACGCTGCTATGTTAGCAGCTTTTAAAGCAGCCCAAGCATGCATGGAGAAAAATATCGTAGGCGTTCATATAAAGGTCAGAGCACCTGGTGGTCATTATCAAAAAACACCTGGCCCTGGAGCAAACGCTGCTATACGCGCACTTGCTCGAGCAGGGTTAATGATTGGAAGAATTGAAGATGTAACACCTTTGCCTCATGATACAACTAGAAAGCCGGGCGGAAGAAGGGGAAGAAGGGTATAAAAAGGTCGTATTAGGAGGAACATTTACTCAATTACATAAAGGTCATAAAATTCTCCTTCGCAAAGCATATGAAATCTCTAATAATATAAAAATCGGATTAGTAGAAGATAGTGTGGTAAAAAATAAGATATTTTCTAACCTTATAGAATCCTTTGATTTAAGAAAAAAATCTATTATTAAATATTTTAAGAAGATTAAGAACGATGAAGTTAATTTAGAAATAGTACCTATACAAGATCCTTATGGGCCTTCTATTGTAGATAAAAGTTTAACAGATATTGTAGTCACAGAAGAAACATTACCAAGAGCAGTTGAAATCAATATGATTAGGTTAAAAAAAGGGCTTCAACCTTTAAAGATACATACGATAGGCTTGATAAAAGCAAAGGATGGACGTTATATTCGGAGTTCAAGAATTCGTTGTGGTGAAATTGATAGAGAAGGAAATGTTTTAGCCGAGATTGTTAGAATAAATTACAAAAATGGCTGAAGCTAAACCTAAATTAACAAGATTAGATCTTGAGCTTCTAACTTTTCTTTTAGAACATGAGATGGATGTAGATGAATTATCTAGGCTCGCTAACATACCAATTACAACAGTTTTTTCCAAAATCGAAGAATTTAAACAGAAGGGTTGGATATCCTTACGTGAAGAGCACATATATAAAGTCAGATTGACCGAAGAAGGACTAAATTATGCAGAACAAGGTTTACCTGAAAGTAGACTTGTAAATATTTTAAAAGAAAATAAAGAGCTTAAAATGGATGATTTAAAACGAATTTTTGATGAAAAGACATTAAAAATAGCTTTAACAAATGGTTTCAAAAGAAAACTTATAATTTATCAAGATGGTTTCTTAAAACTCTCTAATAATATAGATCTAAGTTTGGATGCTTTACTAAAGGAAATATATGAAAAAAGAGAAATAGAGTTGAAAAGCATAGAGGAAGAAATTAAATATCTTTTGCATAGAAATTTAATTGAAATAAAGCCTTTAAAGAAAATTTATGTAAGTTTAAATTCGAAATTAAAACATGATCTTCAAACAGGAAATTATACCATTGTTGAAGAAAAATCTAAGTTAACTAGTGAGGATATAATAAGCGGTAAATGGAAAGAATTAAAATTAAAACAGTATAATTTATCAGCATTACCGCCAAAAATATACTTTGGTCGTACCCATATTTATATGAAATTTCTTGATGAAGTAAGAAAGATATTATTGGAAATGGGTTTTGAAGAAGAAGAGGGACCATATATATTGCCTGAGTTTTGGAATTTTGATGTGCTATTTGTGCCTCAAGATCATCCTGCAAGGGATATGCATGCTACCTTTCGAGTTAATCTATCTCCGGTGAATTTAGATGGCGAAATAGTAAAAAGGGTAAAAGAAATGCATGAAAATGGCGGTATAAAAGACTCAATTGGTTGGAGATATAAATGGGAGAAAGATTTGGCAAGCAGATTAATATTACGTACGCATACAACAACAGTATCAATTAATTATTTGTATAAAAATGGTAATAGAATAGCAAAAGTATTTTGTATTTCTAGAAACTTTAGATATGATCTACCAGACGCTACACATTCTCCTGAATTCTATCAGTGCGAAGGAATCATGGTAGGCCCCAATTTAACTTTCAAAAATTTACTTGCTTTCTTTAAAGATTTTTCAGAAAGACTTGGAATAGAAAAAATTAAATTCAGACCTACTTATTTTCCATTCACAGAACCAAGCGTTGAAGGAATAATTTATCATAAAAGTTTAGGATGGATTGAAGCATTACCTGGTGGAATGTTTCGACCAGAAATATTAAACGCGATGAAAGTGGAATATCCAGTATTAGCATGGGGAATTGGAATTGATAGGTTAGCGATGGCTGTTTTAGAGATAGAAGATATAAGAGAATTATTTTCTCAAGATATATCATTTCTAAGGAATTATAAGATCTATAATGCCTACAGTAAGCTATAACCTTGATGAAATTTATAAAAGCATTGGCAAGCAAATTTCATTGGAGGAACTAAATGAAGTCTTAGAATTTTGCAAATGTGAATTTAAACAGATTAAAGGCAGTGAAGTTATTTGTGAAATTACACCTGATAGACCTGATTTATTTTCTACAGAAGGTTTAGTTCATTTTTTAAAAGGCATATTAGGGCTTGAAAAAGGTATCAAGAAAATTAAAGTTTTTAAAGAGAATTTTAAAGTTGAAATATCTGATGAGCTTAAAAATATAAGGCCTTATGTAGTTATAGCTACAATTAGAGGAGTAAAGCTAGATGATGAATCTCTAAAAAGAATTATAAATTATCAAGAGCTTCTGCATGAAAATTGGTGCAGGTCTAGGAAAAAAGCATCGATAGGATTATATGACCTATCAAAACTTCATGGTAACATAAAATTTGAGTTGAGGAAATTGGACGAAATTAAATTTAGACCTTTGGAAGAAAAAAGAGAGATGAGTGGATGGGAAATAATTAAAAACACAGAAAAGGGATTGAAATATAAAGACTTGATACTTCCTAATGCCGCACCAGTGCTTGTTGATTCAAAAGGTAATTATCTTAGCATGGCTCCCATTATTAACAGTGAAGATTGCAAAGTTACAAAAAATACAACCGATATATTAATAGATTCAACTGGATTTGACATAGATTTTATTAATTCAGTTGTTTCATTAATGATTCACACTATAACTTATTATGGCGGAGAAGTTGGTATAGTTAAGCATCAAATAGGAGATCGAGAATATTACACAAGCTTATCTAATAAAGCATATCAGTTTTCGTTAAAAGATTTTGAAAAGGTAACTGGTTTGAATTTAACATGCAATCAAGTTATCGATTTTCTTGAAAAAGCACGTTATGGAACGAAAATTGAAGATGAACAAATTAAGGTAGAGGTACCTTTTTATAGGGTTGATATATTACATCCTATCGATATTATTGAAGACCTTGCTATAATTTATGGTTATAATAAAATTGAATTAGAATTACCAGTTTTGGTAACGAAGCCAAAAATTAGCAAAAAAACTATTATTCATAATCTAATAAGAGATATAATGAACGGTTTTGGTTTTCAAGAAATCTTAAATTATATGTTATGTGATTTTGAAATACAAACGACAAAAGTTAATCTCGATCAAATAAGTTCAGAAATAATAACTATTCAAAATCCAATAAGCAAAGATTTCAATTGCATAAGAGCTAATTTATTTCCATGCGTTTTACAATTCCTTTCAAAAAATACTTCAAAGCCTTATCCACAGAAAGTATATGAGATAGGTGATGTTATCAATTTATCTGAAGGAAAAATAATAACAAAAAATAAGCTTGCTGCATGTGTGATTGATAATATAGTTGATTTCGAGTTAATGCATGGCTATCTGTTTTCATTATTAGAAAATTTCAATTTCGATTTGACACTCTCTAATGCAAATTTACCATTTGGATTGGAGGAGAGAAGTGCTTACATTAATGTAAATAGTAAAACAATAGGTTGGATAGCGGAAATTAATCCTAATGTATTGCTTAATTTCTCTTTAAGAATGCCTGCGATAATTTTTGAATTAGATTTGACAAAAACATTTGATTTTTAAGCAGATTTAATAATAGAAATATTTGGGGGCGCATCCCTATAGAGAGAGCTGCAATGAACATGGGTTTTACCCATGATGTGTTGCAGTGTTGTTATTGGGGATCAAAAAGCGCCCCCACAAAAAGCAAACTATTTTAAATTTGAGTTATAAGATATTAGTGTTATGAAGGTGATATTATGGGAGGTCCTCCTGTAAATGTTAAATATATCATATTTGCTAGATTTGAAGTTGACGGTGTAGCTGAAAAATCAGATATAATAGGCGCTATATTCGGGCAAACAGAGGGATTATTAGGAGACGAACTTGATCTTAGAGAACTTCAAAAAATTGGAAAATTGGGCAGAATAGATGTAGAATATGAAGTAAAAGGTGGAAAAACATTTGGTACTGTAATTGTTCCTACAAATTTAGATAAACCTGAAGTTGCACTTATCGCAGCATCGCTGGAGGTAATAGATAAAGTAGGGCCAAACTCTGCTAAAATAGAAGTTAAAGAAATTAAAGACGCAAGGGAAGAAAAAAGAAAAAAAATTTTGGAAAGGGCTAAAGAATTATTATTAAAATGGAAAGAATCTAAAAATGTCGATTCTGAACAATTAATTCAAGAACTACTAGAAAATTATAAATCTGCTCAAGTAATTAAATATGGACCAGAACAACTAGACGCCGGTCCAGAAGTGGAAAATTCTAGTGAAATTATTGTTGTTGAAGGTAGAGCTGATGTAATAAATATGTTAAAACATGGTTATAGGAACGTCATTGCATTAAACGGTTCTAAAGTCCCTCAAACAATAATTAATTTATCTAAAAATAAAAAAGTCACACTATTTGTAGATGGAGATAGAGCTGGAGATTTAATTATAAAAGAGGTAATAGGCGTTGCAAAAGTAGATTATATAGCTAGGGCTCCATTTGGCAAAGAAGTTGAAGAACTAAACAGTAAAGAAATTGCTAATGCATTATCTGATAAAATGCCAATCAATGAATATTTACAAAAGATAAAAATTGAAAAGAAAATAGAAAAATCTCAAGCTATAAATGATCTTGTTAGATCGATAATTGGAACAATGGAGGCTATGTTTTTGGATGAGAATCTAAACATAATAGATAGATTTCCTTTAAAAGATATAATTGATAAGTTAAGTAAATCAGATAAAGTCTCTACTTTAATATTAGATGGTATAATAACACAAAGAGTATTAGATTTGGCAGCTGAAAAAGGAATAGGAAGTATATATGGATATAAAGTAGGAAATATTTCCTCAATTCCACCATCAATAAACATTTATTTATTTGATGAACAAGGTATGATATCTAAATATGAAATTAAGTCTGGATAAAAAAGAAAACCTTGCAACAATCACTTTGCAGCATATTAACGATTTATTTTATTTGTATTTATTAGTAGATAAAGAGGATGAAATTTTCGCATGGACATATAGACAAAAAAGAGTAACGAATCATGGGCAGCAGGTTAGAGGTGAAAGAGAAAAAGTTTATCTGGGAATCAAAGTAGAAAAAATTTATTTTCATCCTTTTACAGATAGCCTAAAAGTTGTAGGCATAGTATCATACAAACCTGAAGAATTGATATTAAGCGGTCATCACCATTCCTTTAATATTAAAGTAGGGGATACAATAAAATTAAAGAAATACGATTGGGATTCTATAATAACCAAAAGTATATTAAAGCGTATAAAAGAAGTTTATCCGACTACGCTTATTGTATCAGTAGAATATTTTAATATTGCAATTGGCATTTTAACCAATTTAGGACTTAAAATAATATATACCCAATTTGAAGATGTAAGTGGAAAGAGGCACTCTTTTGATCGTGAGAAAGCTTTGGATTTATTCATGACAAATTCATTAAAAGAAATAAAAAAAGCAATTGTGAGTCATAATCCTGATTTAATTATACTATATGGACCTGGCATATTAAAAGATAAAGTGTATGATGAAATAAAAAAAGAAGCTAATAACATTTTTAAAATAGCAGGTTCTGTGGGCGGTGTTGAAGGATTATATGAATCTTTAAGAAATGAAAATGTATTGAAATTGCTTTCAAACTATACAGATTATGAAGACCTATTTATTCTAACTTCAATTCAAAATAATCCAGAAAAAGTAGCAATTGGTATGGAAGAAGTTAAGAAAGCTGCATCGCTGGGCTCTATTGAAAAATTAGTAATCTCAACTGAATACTTAAAATCATTAGAAAAAGATAAACTGGAAGAAATCAAAAAAATAGGTGAAGAAGTAGTTTCAAAAGGTGGCATAATAAATTTGGTATATGAAGATACAACATTTGGTGATTCTTTGCTAAGGCTAGGAAATATTGTAGCTATATTGAGATATCAACTTGAATTTTCTAAAATTTTGTAATTATGGATATTTATACCTTTTTACTTTCTATAACTATTATTTGGCTATTAATTTTTTCTTTATTAACTTTTTTAAAAAGAAGGAAAGGTGGTAAATTAAACAACATAATAGATGTTTATCCTTTTTTATTGTTAATAAAGACAAAATATTTCAATAATGCAATAGTAAATGCTGGAAAGAAGAAGAGTAAACTTTGGAATTTAATAGGAGAATTATCCATAGTTTATGGATTGTCAGCGCTCTTTTATGCTGTTTTCTTTTTTATTAAAAATCTAATTGCTTTTTTATTTCCTTCTGAAGCTGGTACAGCGTCTACTGTAATTCCTCTAATATTTGGTATAACTTTCAATCCGCCTTTGGATCAATTAATCATCATTCTAGCCGTGATCGTAATAGCTGTAGTGACACATGAACTATTTCATGGATTAGTAGCGACAAGTTCTAATATAGATCTAAAGTCAACAGGTGCAGGCGTTGTTTATGTTATACCAATGGCTTTCGTTGAACTTGATGAAGCATCAATAGAAAAGGCTAATAGAAGAAATAAATTGAAAGTATATAGCGCTGGTTCGTTTATAAATCTGCTCGAAGGAATACTTTTTCTAATATTAATAATCACTTTTCCACTTATTATAGCATGGGGGTTCTCAACTGCACCCAGTGGTGTTTTAGTTATTGCAACAGTTCCATCTTCACCTGCGGAAATTCATGGAATTCATCCTGGTGATGCTATAGTGGCAATAGATGGTCAAATAATTAACAATATAACTGCATTTACAAACTTTTTAAGTAAAACGAAACCAAATCAAACTGTAGTAATAACAATTGAAAGAGACCTAAGAGATTTCAATGTTACATTAACGTTAGCTAAAAACAATTATACAAAAACTGGTTTCATAGGAGTAAGTACATTAAATTACTATAGACCATATTTTAGTTTTATTCCTTCAATCCTTCAATATTATATCTATATATTTCTAGCATGGGGTTCAGTTATCTGTTTAAGCTTGGCTGTTATAAACATGTTGCCAATACCCATGCTAGACGGAGATAAATTTTTAGGAGAATTATTAGGAGGAATAAAGAATGGTAACTTAAGAAATGCTATTTGGAATATTTCAAGGACAGCTTCATTCTTAATATTAATTATAAATATAGTTCTTAGTTTACATATGTAATTATGAAATGTAACTATTGTAATAATGAGTCATTTTATACTCGTCACTATGCAGGCGAAAATGTTTGTAAATATCATTTCGTCCAAACTTTAGTAGATAAAGTCAAAAATACAATTGTTAAAAATAAACTTTTAAATTGGGATGATAAAATAATGTTTGCTGTATCAGGAGGTAAAGACAGTCTTACTGCTTTGCATATAGTTTCTCAAATAGAAAGAGATTTCCCAGATGTTAAAATGTTTGCTGTAACTATAGACGAAGGAATAACAGGCTATACAGAAAAGAGAATTGAACATACAAGATACATATGTGAAAAAATCGGTATCGAATATAATGTTTTCAACTATAAAGAATACTATGGTTATAAACTAGAGGATATTGTAAAATTAGCTAAGGAAAAAGGTAGCAAACTCGAACCTTGTTCTTATTGTGGAGTACTAAGAAGAAAATTGTTAAATATAGCTGCTAAAAAATTGGGGGCAACAAAAGTAGTTACAGGACATAATTTAGATGATGAAGCGCAAACATTTATTATGAATCTTTTAAGAGGCGATATTGAGAGGATATATCGAGGTTTTGGACCTATTGAATTAAAAGAGGGTTTTGTACCTAGGGTAAAGCCATTGAGGTATGTTTATGAAGAAGAAATTATGATTTATGCATACACAAATAATTTTCCATTGTTTGAAACTGAATGTAGATTTGTTAGCTTATCTATGAGGGACTCAATAAGAAAGTATTTGAATGACTTAGAAAGAGCACATCCTGGAGCAAAATATATGCTTGTTACAACAGCAGAAAAAATAGCAAGAAGTATGGAGTTATCCTTTAAGGCAGAAAAAATAAAATATTGTATAAGCTGTGGAGAACCTACATCTCAAGATTTATGCAGAGCATGTAGATTGTTAGAAGATTTGAAAATAATATGAAAGCTATATTTACGCATAGAAAGGACTTAGACGGTATAGCTTGTGCAGCCATTTTTAAACGAGCATATAACGATGTAAAAATTTTTCTTTTGGATTATGGAGAAGAAGAAGCGTTACAAATGCTGAATCATATGGAAGAGATAGCTAAAAATGATGACAATAACTTATTTGTTATTTCAGATATCGGTATAAATAAGCCAGTAGCGAATTTGTTGTATGAAGGTTTCAGAAAAATTATTTCTTCAACTTTAAAGATTTGCTGGTTCGATCATCATGTCTGGCCAGATGAGTTAAAAATTAAATTTAATGATATAATAGAATTAAGTATAGAGACAGATAAATGCGCATCTGAAATAGTTGCAGATGAATTTTGTAAATCTGACGAAATATGCGAACTTCTCTCCTCAATAGCAAGAGATTCTGATTTTAAATTGAATAAATACAAGATTACAGAATTATTGGATGATATAATAGCTTATTATAATTATACTCATGATTATGAAAAATTAAAAGATTTGGCATCTAAATTAGCACAAGGCATATTATGGGATGCAAATTCACAAAGAATTTGGGATAATTACATTTTAGAAAGGAATAAGGCAATAGAAGAACTGAAGAGAAATTATAAAAAATTATCGATAAACAGCAAAGTAGTTGCAATTTCAATTGTTAATGATATCATTCCTTCTTCTATGGCGGTAAATATTTTGTTAAAAGAAAGCAAATCTGATATAGCCATAGCTGTAAGAGAAAGAGGTACACTTACCATTATGAGGAATAAAGATTCTAATATTGAATGTAATAAAATAGCAGAATTTTTTGGGGGTGGAGGTCATCCGTTCATAGCTGGAGGTAAACTACCTAAAGATTTGGTTGAAAAACGCGATTATGATTTATGGATTAATTATATAGCTGATATTTTAAAGAATTCCCTTAAATCTTCTTAAATATATCATAAATTATGAGTGAATTAATCGAAATTCGAATGCCACGATACGATCCAGCGATGGAGTCAGGAAAAATTATAAAATGGTTTAAAAAAGAAGGCGATAAAGTTGCTAAAGGAGAACCGTTAGTTTTGATAGAAACAGAAAAGGTAGCTGTGGAATATCCTTCACCTTACGATGGAATCATTGAAAAAATACTTTTTGAAAAAGGTGAAGTTAAAGTGGGCCAAACTATAGCTTATATAAACCCTAACATTTCTTCAGAAAAGGCAAATATGCAAAAAGATGTTTTAGCAACTCCTTCAGCAAGAAGAATCGCAAGAGAATTTAATGTAGACCTTAAAAATATACAAGGTACAGGACCTCATGGAAGAATTACAGCAGAGGATGTTCAAAGATACATAGAAACTATAAAACAATCACCTATAAAGTCATCAAATGATTCAGTAGATTATGAATTATTAGAATTATCACAATTTAGGGTATCAATTGCTGAAAAAATGGTTAAAAGTTCAACGAATATTCCCCAAGTCCCATTGTTTTTTGAAGTTTATTTTGATGAGATGATTAAACTTGCGAAATCTTATGAACAAAAAGGCACACCTATTTCGTTGAGTTCTATTATAATTAAAGCAACTTCGCTTGCTATTAGAAAACATCCGTTAATTAATTCTTCTTTTGAAAACAACAAAATTAAAATTTTTAAAAGCATTAACATAGGTTATGCTTTAAATACTAAAGAAGGATTAATAGTGGTTGTTATCAAAAATGCAGACAAGAAGAATATTCTTGAAATCAATAACGAGTTAGAATTGCTTAAGAAAAAGGCCGAGTCAAATTCTTTAGAACCCAAAGACGTGTTAGGCTCAACATTCACCATTACCAACCTCGGCCCTTATGAAGTAAATTATTTCATCCCTTTGATAAATTATCCTCAAGCCGCTATACTAGCTATAGGAAAAATCGAAGATAAGTTTCAAATTGAAAACAAATCTATTAGAAAAACATGTATGTTAACCTTGGTATTTGATCATCGCATAATGGATGGAGCTCAAGCTGCCCTTTTTGCAAAAGAATTGAAAAATTATATTGAAAATCCATTTCTACTATTTATATAGGCGACGGTGCTCGCATACAGCCATGTGTATGCAGTTTGCATAAATGTATGCATCCGCTCAAACCTGTATCCTACGAACGTTACCACTCTTTGTTAGGGCCGCTCCCTTCCGGGCCTAACCCGGTTCCAAAGATTAGCTCCTTCACCCTCTCCTCCAAGAGGGTATCGGAGCTGTGGCAACCCCGTAGGGCAGGTTATCATAGCTTCAGCATACATTATTTGCAAACCGCATACACACAGCTGTATGCGTTACTGGCCCTGCCATATCGACCGTTTGCAGTTAACGAGAGAGGCCGAGCCCCTCAGCCCTACCACCGTCGCCGATATTATTAAGTTAGAAACATTTTTATTTTTTTCGCCGGGAGTGGGATTTGAACCCACGCGGGGAAAATCCCCACAGGCTTAGCAAGCCTGCGCCCTACCGGGCTAGGCTATCCCGGCTTATTAATAACATTATTTTATAATTTATTAATGGCATTATATAATTTAGCTTGTGTTGGTCTAGTATCCTATGATGAAATTATAATTAGTAATAATAGATATGACATGCTCGGTGGTGGTGTTATTTATTCATCTATACAACTATCAAAATTTTTAGAAGATCCTTTTTTTGTATCTATCGCAGGTAATGATATTTATCAACAATTAGTTCAAACATTGCACTCTGTGGGGATTAGAAATTTTTTTATAAGGACGATTGGCGAGAAGACTATAAGATTCATAAATAAATATATAGGGAGGTTTCGGTTTCAGGAAATATTGAATTATACGCCTCTGAAAGTAGATTTGTCAGTATTCTTTGATAAGCGAGGCTTTGATATGATTTTGTTAACACCTATATTGAATGAAATTAACCTAGATCAATTAGAAATTATAAAAAACTCATCTAAGATGATTGCTATAGATGTGCAAGGCCTGTGTAGAAAAGTTAAAAATGGAAAAGTAATCAACGATTATAATGAAATATTTAAACATTATATAGAATATTTTGAAATACTAAAAGCATATTCTAATGAAATTTTTTATTTGACAAGGCAGAATGATTTTGAAAAATCGATAAACAGTATTTTAGATAAAGGTTGTAAAATCATTATTATAACGCTTGGTGAAAAAGGTAGCTTAATATTTACACCTAAAAATAATCTTTTCATTAATTCTTATTCTCCCACAAAAGTAGTAGATCCAACAGGAGCAGGAGACGTTTATCTTGCAGCTTTTACTTATTACTATCTAAAGACAAAGGATATCAAAAGCTCTATCAAATTTGCTTCATCCGCTGCTTCTTATAAAGTTGAAGGTATTGGATTTAATTCATTAGGTACTGAAGAAGATATAATTACTAGAATTAATGACCAAAAATTAGAACCTTATGATATAAAATTTTCTGAAGTCAAAGACTTAATAGCAATTTAACGCATTTTCATAATATGCTTAAAGTTTTAGACTTATTTTCAGGCGCTGGCGGATTTAGTAAGGGATTTGAGAGTGCAGGATACGAAATAGTTTGCGCTATTGAAAATTTCAAACCTGTTTTTACAACATATCAATACAACTTTCCATCGACCCATGTTATCCCCAAGGACATTAAAGAAGTTCATTCAAAAGAAGTTATAGATGAAGTTGGTAATATAGACGTCATCATAGGAGGTCCTCCATGCGAAGCATTTACAATGGCTAGCATAAAAATTAAAAGAAATCCTCTTGATAGGCTTTATGTTGATCCTAGAGGCATGCTTGTTTTGCACTTTATAAGATTTGTCGCTGATTTGAAACCTATATTTTTCGTAATGGAAAATGTAGCAGGAATCTTACATCCTATTATTAAAAATGCCATAATAAAAGAATTTAAAAGGATTGGTTATGATAAAATATTTCTTAATATTTTGCGTGCAGAAGACTATGGCAACCCTTCAATAAGAAGAAGAGTTTTTATATCTAACATAAAAATAAATCCTCCTAAAGAAAAAATCAGAAAAACAGTTAGAGACGCTTTGAGAGATTTACCTCCTCCAGATTCTGTTCATGATATTCCTAATCATGAACCTGTTATGTTATCAAATAAAAAAATGAAAGCTTTGTTCAAAGCGAAAACCGGGCAATCATTGATCGGTTTTTATGGGTTCGATAATAAAGTTAGAGGTAATTATATTCGCCTTAATTTTGATAAACCAGCGCCTGTAGTTATGGGGAAAAGCAGATTTATTCATCCAGAAGAGAATAGATTGTTAACCGTCCGAGAACATGCAAGATTGATGAGCTTCCCGGATAATTTTATTTTTTTTGGTGGAAGGGAAATCCAATTTGATCAAGTAGGAGAAGCTGTTCCGCCTATTCTTGCAAAAGTTATTGCGGAATACTGTTTAAATAAATCGAAAGAATTAAATCTTATATGAATAATATCATAACAGTACTTCATAATACATTAAGTAATCAAAGAGTAATTGACTTCGTATCGACAAGCATATCGTTAGGTGTGAACACTATAATTTTGACAAAAGTAGGGGGTACGGCAGCTCAAATAGGTATTCCTGAAGCATTTAAACAAGCTATAAAAAATAATGCTAAGCTTATAGTTTTACCTGATATAAACGATATTAAAAGCGTTTTTGAAAAGGCACAGTTATATTTTTTTGTCCAAAAAGAGTATGCTAAAGAAGAATTTAATGTTAATGAATTATTCGAATTATATAAGAACGGTTTTCAACCAATATTAATCTTTGGTGGCCTAGAGCCAGGTTTTAATAAAAAGGAATTGGAATTGGGAAAAGCTGTACATCTCAACATTGGAGGAAATATACCCTCAGTAAGTTTAGCTGCTATCGTTTTATTTATTATAAAGCGTTTTCTAGAGGAACAAAATGTTTAGAATAATGATAGTATTTTATCAATATTTTGTAATACTTTTCCAAATGGCGATGGGGCTATAAAAACATCATCTATGCCATTTTCATAATATAACTTCATTTTTCCTTTCAAATCTTTTTCATTTTCAAAAGCTATTAATTCTTTTATCATATTAATTGAAACTGATTTCTTCGCTTGTTCCTTATTACCAATTTTCCATGCATTTAACATACCTTTAGCCTCTTCAACAAAACCTGCCCTCTTGAATAAATTGGAATACGCTTCAGAACTTCCATAGAATGCAATAAGTTCTTTTATTGTATCATAATCATCATCTTCCTTACCTAATAAATAAGTATATAACATTACTGATACTATAGGCCTTTCTTTTCCAATCTTAGCTGATTCTTCTTCTATTATCTTTATAGCTTCTTTAACAAGTTTAACAGGATATAAATTTAATATTATTCTATCAGCGTATCTTGTCGCAATTCTTATCATTTTTAAGTTTAACGCGGCTACAGCTATTCTAGGAATTGTTTTTAATCTCAATCTAGCATTCTTTATAATAAAAAATTTACCTTTATATTCAAATTTTTCGCCCTTAAAATATAATTTTAATAACTTTAAAACTTCTTCAATCCTATTTAAAGGATTTTCATAATTGATACCATGCCATCCTGTTACAATTGCAGGTGTACTAACACCTATTCCTAAAGTGAATCTGCCTCCTGATATCTCGTTGATTGTACATCCCATCATTGCTAATTGACCCGGGGACCTAGTGTATACATTTACAATAGATGTGCCAATTTGTATCTTTTCAGTAAATAAACTAGCAATAGTGCAGAGCGCTGTAGCATCTCTTAAAGTGGTTTCCCCAAACCAAATTCCATTAAAGTTTTTTTCTTCTGTCTTTCTGCAGATATTTATTATATCTTTTGAATTGATATCCATATTTGCACTTACCATTAAGCTTTTGTTAGACATAAGCTTTGAAGTAGAAAAACGATTTTTATATTATAAATATTCCTCTAAATAGCCTTTGTAATGCATATATTCTGCATTCAATATAGAAGCTCCGGCCGCACCTCTGATCAAATTATGGCCTAATACTACGTACTTAAAATCTAAAACATTACATTTTCTTATTCTTCCAACTACAGATGCCATTCCCTTTTCTAATTCTCTATCTAATTTTGGTTGCGGTCTATCTTCTTCATTCTTGATAATTATAGGCTTATTTGGAGCCATAGGAAGATTCAAGCCCTTTAATGGATTGAATTCTTCAAAAGCTTCTATCAGATCATCAACATTTGCTTGTTTTCTCAACTTTACACTAACACATTCTGTATGACCATCTTTTACATTAACTCTATTACATTGAGCACTTATTGCAACGTTTGCAAATTCAATCTTACTTCCCTTCATCTCCCCTAATATTTTTCTTGTTTCATTCTCTACTTTCTGTTCTTCATTTTTTATAAATGGTATAACGTTATCAATTATGTCTAAAGCTGCAACACCCGGATAACCAGCACCGCTTAACGCTTGCATGGAAGTAACAATGACTTTATCCAGTACAAACCAATCATTTAATGGCTTTAATGTTAAAACTAAATGTGTTGTAGTACAATTTGCATTAGTTACAACAAATCCATCCCATTTTCTATTCTTCTTTTGTACGTCTAATAATTCAAGATGTTGTGGATTTATTTCTGGGATTAGAAGCGGGACATCTTCATCCATTCTATGGCTACTTGCATTACTCAGAACACCATAACCGCTTTTCGCAAAATCCTCTTCAATTTCTTTTGCAACTGATGCATCCAGCGCTGAAAATACAATATCGCAGTCAAGATTTGGTTTGCAATCTTTAACCTCCATATTCTTTATTTTATCAGGAATTTCAACAGGCCATCTCCACCTGCCAAGTACTGCTTCGTAATAAGTTTTATTTGTGGATCTTTCCGAAGCTGCCAATTCTGTAATTTCAAACCATGGATGATCTTTTAATAAATAAATAAATGTTTGACCAACCAATCCTGTAGCTCCTAAAATTCCCACTTTTATTTTTTTCATTTCATTCACCAAAAAACTCGTTATGTAATAAGTTAACCGATTCAATTAAATCACATTGCTTTACAACAAAGCTTAAGCTTATTTTTGAAGCTCCAGCTGAAATCATTTCTATATTTATTCTATCGCCTAACGTTGAAAATACTCGAGAAGCAATACCAGGAAGTCCTGCAATTCCTTCTCCTACCAATGATATACTTGACATTTTACTCTTTATATCTATGTAACCAATTTTCTTTAGTTCTTCTATAACTTCTTCTAGTTGATATATTTTATCCACTGTTATAGATATGTTCACTTCCGAAGTAGAAACTAAATCTACTGGTATTTTTAAGTCTTCAAAAATCTTGAAGAGCTCAAATAAAAATCCGTGCGTTAAAAACATATTTGGATTATATACATTAATTACGCTTATCTCTTTTTTACAAGCTATAGATTTAGGACCTCTATAATTTGCTGTCTCATTTAGAATTTTCGTTCCTTTGAATGAAAGATTATATGTGTTCATTATTTTAATCGGTATATTTTTCTTTATTACAGGCAAAATTGTTTTTGGATGCAAGACCTTGGCACCAAAAAATGCTAATTCAGATGCTTCTTGATATGAAACTTCATCAATGCTACGTGCATTTTTAACTATTTTAGGATCGGCAGTCATAATACCATCCACATCCGTCCAAATTTGAATTTCTTCGACATTTAAAGCAGCTCCTAAAATGGTGGCTGTATAATCACTACCCCCTCTTCCAAGCGTAGTAATTTCGTTCTTTTTATTCTTTGCTATGTATCCTGTAATTACAGAAACGTCTTCATGGATGTACTTAAACGCTTCTCTTATTTTATATTCTGCTTCATCTAATATTTCAGCATTTCCAAAGTTAGAATCTGTAATAAATCCAATATCATATGCCATATAGGCTTTAGATTTAATCCCTATCCTATTCAAATATTCTGCTACTATTTTAGCTGAAAAAATTTCACCAAAGGACATGACCTTATCCAATATTTTTTGGTTTAGCTCTTTTAGATAGAAAATGCCTTTCAGCACATTTTCCAACTCAGCGAAATCCTTTTCTAAAATATTATCTTCAACTTGTAATTCATTTATTACTTTAAGATGTCTTTCCTTAAGATTATCCATAGCAATCTTAACTTCTTTGTAATCGTTTGAAAAAAATGCTATATTAGCTAGATTTTTTAAATAATCTGTTACCCCCTCTAAAGCCGAAACAACAACTTTTGGTTCATTTTTTACGTTAGATTTGATTATATTGGATACTATTTTAATCATATTAGCGTCTTTCACAGATGTACCCCCAAATTTTTGTACGATCATTAAAGGATGTTTTAAGCAATGTTACTTATAAATCTTTTACTAATTTTGTACATCTACCGCTATTATTTTTACTTTAAGAATACTTATCTATACTATATACGGAAATTATTTAATTATTTTAGTAATTTATAAATAAAGAGTTGAATATTAATTGGAATATGATAAACATAGGATTAATAACAATAGGGCAAAGTCCAAGATATGATATAATTTTAGATTTTAAGGAAAATTTACCAAATAATATATATTTTGATGAAACAGGATTGCTAGATAATTTTTCTGAAGATTTTATTATTCACAATCTAAGTCCTAATAAAAATGAAACTTTATACGTTACAAGATTAAGAAATGGCAAAGAAGTCTATGTTTCTAAAGAGAAATTGATTAATCTGTTACAAAACAAAATTGAAGAATTTCAATTTAAAAATCTAAACGTTATAGTTATACTTTGTTCAGGTGAATTTCCTGAGTTTGAATCTAATATTTTTCTTATTTACCCAGATAAAATAATGAAAAATATATTGACTTCTTTTGATTTCTCAAAATTAGCTGTATTAATTCCTTCTGATCAACAAATAAACTATGCTAAAGAAAGATGGAAACGTTATGCAAATGATGTAATTATATTCGATATATCACCTTATACGTCTCATGATGAAAACTTTGTTTATATAGGGAAGAAATTGCAAAACGAGGGAATCGAATGTGTGGTTATGGATTGTATTGGATATACACTTAAGCAAAAATACATCATAAGAAAAGTAATGGGAGAAACTATACCTATTATAAATACAAGGTCTATAATAATTAATGTAATAAAAGAACTATTTTACTAAAAAATTTTTTATATTTTCAATACGGGTATTTTGTTTCTATATGCCAAATAAAGATCGATTACCCAAAATAAAGTTGTAATTGAAACTAATGTTAGCTCTACTGGTTTGAAGGGATTATCGAAAAATGGAGATATTTGAATAGATAAATAAGCTGTCACAATTGAAATAATTAACCAAGCATTCGCGATTATTCTACTTAATTGATTTTTCAACGAAAAATAAACACCTAACAACCCAGTTAATAACATAAATATAGAAATTGAAATAGTGTGATACATTGCGTAAGAATTGCTATTAAAAAGTGAAGTTAGCAGCATTGCTAATGAAAATAATACTTGTACTACAAATAAAATCAAGCTAAATCTTACGAAGTTCATTTCACAACCCCTCCTTTATATTCATATGTACCTAATTCATATTTTATATTTGCTTTTTTAAATAAAAATGCTAGCAAAATATGTACAACGAATGCTACTAATAAAGCATTTATTGCAGCAATACCAAGATCTGGTAATAGTAAACCTACAGCAGCACCTGCAGAGAATGATAATAGTCCTACTAAGTTTACTTCAGAATACTTTTTACCTGGCTCTAATTTGAATCTTAAATATGGATCCTTGATACCTTCTAAATATGGCTTTACAATAAAGAACTCTGCAAATACTGAGCCACCTGCAGCTGGTAATAATGAACCTAATATCGTAATGAAGCTTTCGAATGGCGCTAATGAGGAACCTGCAGAATAACCCCAATATGCAGCTAATATTGTGCCTATTATTCCTACTATAATAGATGAATAGTCTCTCCTTATCGGTATTGCGTTTGTAAAGCTTAAGCTTCCGCTATAAAGATTTACCGTATTTATTATCCATTGTCCTAATACTATAATTAATAATACGCCAACACCCATACCAAGCTTTAACATGTCTTCTGTAACTATTACACTTCCAGCCAGTAATACTATTGCAACTGCTCCAATTATTAATAAGGGGTAAAATACAAACATATGTAAAGCCCAAGCAACAGCTGCATCCCTAGCTTTTTTCGCAAATCTAGTGATATCTGGGGCTATTAATGATCCTGCTATGTAAAGTCCAACAGTTGCCGTTATAGCTTGCGCAATTGTCATAGAACCACTTGGATGCGCTGTCCATACAGCACCCCAACCCCCATGTAAAGATACAGCTAATAATAATCCTACTGCGACAAGCCAAACATGTTGAGGTAATATAAAGTAGCTTAAAAAAGAGAGTGCTCTATATCCTATATATGTCGATATAATCATTAGGACTCCTCCCCAGAGCGCAGCCACCCATACCGAAAAGAATGGATTGTTTGGATATATTTCATTCATTACAACCCCAAAAAACCAACTTTCAACTGCAAACCATCCGATCCCAGTTGTTACGGTTATTAACGCAAACCCAAATATTTTTCCTAACACTCTTCCAAATGGAAACCTCCATCCTACATATGTAGATAGTCCTGAATAGGCACCTATTACTCCTGTCAATGATCCAATTACAGTTAATATGATATTACCAATCATAACAGCTAATATAGCATCTGAGAATGTTAAACCTCCACCTAATACGCCTCCTGCAAATATAACAGCAATAGCACCAAATGCTGCACTTAATGTTAAAAATAAATTGTACAAACCATACCTCTGTTCTTTTGGTACTTCTTCAAGGGAATAATCATCGAATGTGACTTTTGTTTTTTGCTGGGACATTATAGAATATAATTATACACATATATTTAAATATTATTATTTAAACTAATAATATTAAATTCGTAAACAAATATGGGCTACTATATAAAAAAAGAGGATGTTGAAGATCTTGTTGTGGGTGCAGCAATACTAGGTACTGGAGGAGGGGGAGATCCTTATGTTGGAAAACTTATGGTTCTTCAATCTCTAGAAAGAGGCGAAAAAATTGAATTGCTAGATATTGAATCTATTGAAGATAATTCGTTTGTAGTACCAGTCGCAGCTATGGGAACACCTGTTGTATTAATTGAAAAAGTGCCTAGTGGAAAAGAAGCTTTATATTCATTAAATCTAATCGAGGAATTTTACAAAAAGAAGGTCGATTATATATCTCCTATCGAGGCAGGTGGAATAAACTCTACTATTCCTTTAGTGGTTGGGGCTAAACGTAAAATACCTGTAATAGACGCAGATGGTATGGGCAGAGCTTTTCCAGAATTACAAATGGTTACTTTTCATATACATGGTGTAAGTGCGACGCCAATGGCTATTTCGGATGAGAGGGGCAATGCATCAATTCTTTCAACTATTGACAATTATTGGGCTGAGAAAATAGCAAGAGCTATAACTGTAAAGTTCGGGGGGTCTGCATGGATTGCAATTTATGCTACATATGGATCATTGTATAAAAAAGCATGTGTTAAAGGAAGTATATCGCTAGCTATAGAAATAGGAAAAACAATAAGGACAGCAAGGCAATCAGGTAAAAATATTATTGACGCTTTACTAGATGTTACGAAAGGTTATTATTTATTCAGTGGAAAGATTGTAGACGTCTCGAGGTTTAATATAGGGGGGTTTGCTAGAGGCGAAGCTAAAATTGAAGGTTTAGATGATTATAAGGGCTCAACTTTAATTATTCGTTTTCAAAATGAAAACCTTGTAGCTATTAGGGATAATGAAGTAATTGCAACTGTTCCTGATCTTATAACTATTTTTGATAAAGAAACTGTCAAACCAATTACGACTGAAAGATTGAGGTATGGTTTAAGAGTTATAGTCATAGGAATACCGTGTAATGAAAAATGGAGAAATGAAAAAGGATTAGAAGTAGTAGGGCCTAAATACTTTGGTTATAATGTTGAGTATATTCCTTTGGAAAAGAGAATAAGAAATTTTAATTAACATGAGTAAATACAAAATTGGGATTGATGTAGGTAGTACACATACAGATGCTGTAATTCTTGATGAAAACAACAATTTCGTTGCCGCTGCAAAGACCATGACTACTAGTGATATTACAAGTGGGATTATAAATTCCTTAAAATTAGTGCTAAATAAAGCAAATATTAGTAAAGATGAAATTCAAGCAGTTATGTTTGGAACGACACATATTATTAATGCAATTGTTCAAAGAAAAGGTTTGAACAAAGTTGGTGTTATAAGAATAGGTTTACCTGCTACAGAAGCTGTGGGGCCTATGGTTGATTGGCCCAAGGACTTAAAAAGTGCAATATACGGTGCCGATATTTTAGTAAAAGGTGGACATGAGTACACAGGAGAGGAAATATCTAGGTTTGATGAAGAATCTGTGATAAAAACCTTGCATAATTTTATCAATCATAATATTGAAACAATTGCAGTAGCATCTGTTTTTTCAGTAGTAAACCCTGAGCATGAGAATAAAGTTAAGTTTCTTGCAGAGAGAATTTGTCCCAATATACCAGTAGTATTATCTCATGAAATAAGCACTATAGGATTGATTGAAAGAGAGAATGCAACTATACTAAATGCTACTACCATTGGCGTAATGAAAAATACGATATCAAATCTTAAAAAATCGTTGAACGATCTCGGTTTATCACATGCTAAATTATATTTTGCTCAAAATGATGGCACAACTGCTTCGAGTGAATACATTAGCAAATTCCCTATATTTACAATAGTTGCTCCAATTTCAAATAGTATCAGAGGGGCATATGTTCTCACAAATATTCCTAATGCTATTGTAGCAGATACAGGAGGCACAACTACTAATATAGGAGCTTTAGTGAATGGCTATCCTAGAGAAGCTTTAGAAATTGATATCAGTGGAGTTAGAACGAATATACGTTCACCAGATGTTATAGCCGTTGGACTAGCAGGCGGAAGTATTGTAAGTTTAAAAGAAAATGATATAAAAATAGGACCTGTTAGCGTTGGTTATAAACTAATACATGAAGGTATAGCTTGGGGTGGCAATATTTTAACAGCTACGGATGTAGCTCTGGGTATAGGTTATATGAATATAGACGATCCAAATTGTAATCCTTCTTTGATATTAAAGAAGTATGATAAGGAGATATTATTGAAAGTTTATAAAAAAATGATAGATATGTTGGAAGAGTCTCTGGATAGAATAAAAACTAGACCAGAGCCTGAAACTGTTATATTGGTAGGAGGAGGATCAGCGATGTGGCCTAAGAAGTTATCTGTAGCTAGTGAAGTCATACGACCAGAATATGCTCAATATGCAAATGCTGTAGGAGCTGCAACTGCTCTCATAGGAGCGACAGTAGAAAAAGCTTTTTCCTACGAACAAATTGATCGAAGTAAGGCTATATCTGAAACTGCAAAGGAAGCTAAAGAACGAGCTATATTAGCTGGTGCTATGCCTACCTCGATAGAGATTGCTGAAGTTGAGGAAATCGCGATGCCTTATTTACCTGGAAACGCTGTAAAAATTAGGGTTAAAGCTGTTGGCAAGCTTTCTCTTTAATTATTTTTTAATTTATTTTATAAAATAATACTATGGTTCATTATCTTGTTATAGGGAAGCCAAGAATTGATTTACTTAAAGAGTTATGGTTAAAATTACTATCTGGTGAAATAAGAAGCTTGAAACCATTTGGAGATGCTTTACATTATAGCTTAATGTTAGCTAGATTTACAAAAGATAAAAAAGTAGCTTGGGAAGAAGAAGATTTTTGCAATCCCCCTTTAGCTCAAGAACGTTCTCAAGTATTAGATCTTTATTTTGAAAATTTAGAAATAATTTCTGTAAGAGAAGGTGATGGATGGAAAAGAATTGAAGCCGAGTATCCTTTGTGGCCTATTTCTGTAGGCTTACCCGAAAGATTAGGTGAAAGACCTAAGACGACTAAAAGTATGCCTCACCAACAAATATCGGATACAATTAGTAAAGACATTTACGATAGATTAACTTCGATGATTTTCTCTTTACCTAATATTAAAGAAGAATTGAGTATTGTTTCTGTTGAAGGTTCTAGAGCTTTATGGGTAGATGAAAATGTTCAGAATACAAGACGAGAAATATTGATAGAAGGTGTTGAATTTGCGCATGTTCATCCAATTTATGATGGAAGTTTACATGTATTGCTACCTTCAAGTTGGGCACGAGAAGTTGTTGAGAAAAAATGGGGTGAATATCATCCATTATATGCGATCGGATATTTTACAAATCCCTTCGTAATGGTCTATGCTCCTAGAAATTTGGATGAACTTATAATAGTGTATGAAATAGTTTTGATCTCTTATTTATATGCGATAGGAGAAAAAAATAATAAAGCCTGCTAGCTTAATTGTTTAGCTTTTTTTCTTAGAATCACCAATGCTATAATCACGACTATTATGGCTATTACAGCAACTATTATACCTATAAGTAGTATATTGAATGAACTGTTAGCGAATAGGATTGTTGGAGCAGTAATCTTAACCGATATGTTTTTATTGGTACTAGTAAAGTTTCCATTCCAATCATTAAATGTATATAAAAACGTATTTTCATTCACGGCTAAATTTAATGTTGTGTTCACCGGTAAGTAGATAGTTAAATTTCTGTTTTCTTCAATTATTCCAGAATGATTCAAGTAGCTATAAGTAATTGTCAAGCCAGTTGAAGAATATATATTGACTATTGCATAAAAAATGGCTTCTTCTATGATATATGAAGTTACATTAAGCATAATTAATTGATTTGTTCCATTATAAGAACCAGAACCTTCTCCTATCCATTTTATAAATTTCCAACCATTGTTTGGAACAACATTTATTATTATTTTATCATTTTCATTAAACCACCCACTTTTCACATTTAATTTAGCAGCGTCTGTTGGTATAATCGTTATATTCACATAATATTGATGATAGAAAGTTATGTTATATAATCCATACGTGGTAACTATCACAGAATTTGTATTCTGATAACTTATCCATCTTTCAGTAGAATTAGAACCTATTGCGGGATTGGATATAGACCAACTCGTATAAGCATCAAACCAATTAATAAAAATTTTATTAAAAGTGGTTGAGTTGTTTATTCCAAATTGTGTATAATAAATGATCTGTGAAGATTTTGGAGGCTTTCCTATAAAATTCAAAGATATTTGCAATAAATATTGATGGTAATAAATTGTATTTACAGTAAGCGGCCTAGTTATAATTCCTGTGTAATTTTTTGAAATCCATCTTTCTTCTGAATTTGAATTCTGTAATGGATTCGTATACAAGTAAGTACTATTTGAGTCAACCCAAGCATCGCTTGGAGAAATAGTGCTTACTCTATTACCAAATTCTTGAAATGTAACATTGGGAGGAATAAATTTACCACCACCAATTACAGTAAAATTGAATAACACATGGTATTGATGGTAATAGTAAAAATGAAGAACTAATGAGCTATTAACAGTTCCATTTGTAATCTGATTTGTAATCCATCTTTCATTGCTATTCGATCCAAGTAAGCTTTGATTAACGTACCATTGACTGTTAGGATCTGCAGGATATTTAACTGGTTGAGGGGTTATTACAGCTGTTCTTTTTACGGATTGATAGTAATAAGTTAGTATAGGATTTGAATATCCTGTTCCACCACCAATTACTGAATAGCTTACTTCTATATAGAAATTAGTAGAAACTTGAGCGATGTAAGTACCCCAACCTATACTACCTCTACCGTATTCTCCAGCTACCCAAACAGTATTATTATTTGCAGGATCTAATACAGCGCTGAAATAATCTCCATATCTGCATATACCCAAGCTGTTGCACGATGTATATTCAGGACCTGTACCATTCTTTATACTTGTAAAAGATTGAATATTATTTTGTTTATAATATAGCATAAGACTAGGGTAATTGAATTGCGAAGAAAAGCCAAAAATTACAACTGGAAAGCTATTACCTATTAATCTCATAGCGCCATAAAAAAAGTAGTAACTTTGTTTAGATATGTCAAAATCTTGAACGACATTCATATTCGATGTATTGACTTGAATTGTTCTAATGCAATCTCTGATAATTGAATCACCTGGTGGAATACACGAATCTTCAGCTGTAAGCCAAATGTTACCATTCTGATAAAATATATCTTGTATTCTGTTATCACCCACATCGATTGTATATGTAGTGCCCAATTGTGGTGCTTCTTGTATATTCGAGCTCATACTGTTTATAGTTAAAAAGTATTTCTTAATGTTTAAGTTGTTTGGTAAGGAACCAGATATTGCAAATATTTCTAGTGTGTTGGGAAGATTAGTTTGTGTTGATGCCATATAAAATATATTCGATGAAGATATGTGAATTGCAGGTCTTATAGAGGCTGCATTTGTATCGGTGGTTGTATAGTATTCAACAGTTGAACCGCTTAATAATTGGCTCTTATTCAATATCCAATATTGAGAATATTCAAAAAAGTTTCCTAAAAAATCATTGGCTGTCACAACAACAAAATAATTATTTATGCCTATGTAAGGTTGATCAGGAAAATAATTATTAGTAGCGCTGAGCCTATATACATACCAATTGCCCATAGGGTTATTTGTTTGAGAAACTGCTAAAAGAACAGAATTTAAATTTGCATCATATACGGACATGAAAAATCTATCTGTAGCAGGATCATAAATTATCCTTGGATCACCAATGCTTTCAGTATTAGGTATGGAGAAAACAGAGTACAATGAAATATAACTTAAAAAATTTCCATTTTTATCCCATACAGCCCCTAAAACATTAACTATTTCTACTATATAATTTAAGCTAACCGCTATTTGTACATCTGGTGGGACCCAGAAGTCTGCATTCAATCCATTATATCCATAATGTAGACCGTCAAAGGATTTCACTACAAAAATATTCTGGTCAGGATTTTCTGTAGCAGATTTCTCATTTTTCATGTTTATCGAAAGAAACATATCTCTATTATGATTGGCAGCGAGAGCATTATATTGATCTTTAGGATAACCTTTAGAATTATCATTATATAGTTTGTAGCTAAAAGAAGAGGAAACAGTCAATGAAAAAAATAAAATTATGAAAACTAATGCAAATATGATTAATTTTTTCATTTATAATTGAATAATTTAGTTGAATATATACTTAAATCATTTAGAAGATAATATAACCACTAAGGAAGCTATAATTGAAACTAAAAAAGAATAGAAATATGCTAAGTTTAAGTTATAAAGTAATCCCATAGCCAAGTTGCCAGTAAAAAAACCTATACTTCTGAAAGCTGATAATGTTCCCATTCCTTGGCCTTCCTGAGGATAAATTTTCGAAATAATTGTAGGTTCCAGTGTTTCAACAATTCCAACAGCAATTCCTAAAAAAGCAGATGCTAGAAAAAGCATAGTTAGCGATGAAAACAATTGAAATACAATGCTCCCCATTGCAGCTACAAAATAGCCAAAAGCGAGCATTTTTATTTCATTTCTTTTAATTCTACCAAAAATATATCCTGTAATAGAAGATACGATGAGAAAAACAAAATACGATAATGTTCCAAGATATGGTTCATTTGTTCTTTCAGTTACTGTAATTATAGGAAATCCGAACGAGAAATATCCGAAACCAAATAATGCTGTTGCAACCATAATACCGCTGAATAACTTTTTGTTAGCTTTAGTAAACTCTATTTTACTCTTTTTTATGATCGCATTAACTGGAACTAATAAAAGCGTGCTTATTGTTAAATAAGCTATTGTAGTTAACATAATTAATTTAAGATCTACATCGAAAAATAGTGAAATAGTAATATATGCGACGGCTATTGTTGCACCGGCTATATCTAATGCGTGCAATATACCATATGCCTCTTGTCTTTCATTTTCTTCAGTCACACCTGTCATAAGGGCTCTTCTTGGTGGAGTTCTAAAATTTCTCATCCACCATCCCCAAGAAAATAAGACAATGGCTATGTAATAATTTTGTGTGAATACAATAAGAGACATTATTGGTATCAAAGCATTACCTAAAATTGACATTTTCTTAGCTCCAAATTTATCTGCTAGAATACCTCCAATAAATCCAAAAATTGCTCCGATGCCGTAATTGATTGCTTCAGCTAATCCATATAAAGCAATTGGCGCGCCTAATATGTATACAAGATATATTGGGAATACGGATATTGCAGCTTGATATCCTAAATCAGCAAAAAAAGCTGAAAATGATATGTAAAGTACCTGATTCAATCTTTTTATCATATCGATTAATAAGAATACCTAATTTAATTGTTATAAATAAATTTCCAACTATCTACATTATTGTACAAATCTTTTAATATGGACAATGAATGTTTTGTTTTTAAATATAAGAAAAGTTTACCTATATGCTTACAGAACTTTTTTTCATTTATCAATTTTTGCCAATCTGCGCAATTATGTGTTATAATTTTATTTTTCATGTCTATTACTATTTTATATTTCCTAATCTCAGCTTCCAACAAGTCATTAGTAATCCTAACATTTTTGATCTCATCATTCTTTATTTCTTTAGCTCTTATCATTCGATTTTCGTTTATAAAATTAGTTAATAACAATTCTAAATCATTAAAAGATTCGTACTCAAAAAAAGTTTTTAATGTAGTTTTTTCTTTCTCAATTCTAATTTTATAATCTTCAATTTTCTTCTTCAATTTTTTTTGTTCATCGTTTATTATACCTAGCATTTCTAGCATTTGCAAGCAATTTTCAACTGCATAACCATGGAAATGGTTGTTAAAATATCCATAAACTACCTTTACACTTTTACTTACTTCTTGGATTTTAGGTATCCAAACATTAAGTTCTTCTGTGTTATACCTATAATTATACCAAGGCTTTTCTCCTCTTCCATGCCATCTAATATAAGCTATATCAGAAGTTACTATAACATCAGAAGGTAAAAGTGGTTCATCTACGATTGTATATGCGACATTATATTTTTCTAATAGATTGAACGTTTCATTTTTAATCCATGATAAATCTCTAAATTCTACAGCGTACTTTATATTATAAGGTAAAATGGATAAGAATTCTTCTAAACCCTTTATATTTAATTTGAAAGTGGGCGGAAATTGAATTAAGATGCAACTCAATTTATTCGAAGATATTAAAGGCGATAACCTCTCAACGAAACTATTTATTTTTTCGGAAATCTTTTTCACATCTAAATTTTTAGCATGCGTAATTTCTTTAGGCATCTTTGCAGTGAAAATGAATTCAATCGGTGTGTTCTTAATCCAAGAAACAACAACTTTTTCTGAAGGAAAGCTATAGAATGTCGAATCAATCTCAACAGTTTTAAAAAATTTTGAATAGTAACGAAGAAAGCTTTTCTCTTTCAAATTATAAAAAGGGCCAATCCAATCTTTGTATAGCCAACCTGACGTTCCTAAAAAAATATTATCTAACATTTTCATAATTTATTAAATATATCTAGTTCTTTAACCACTTCTAATAACTCATTTAAGTTAGAAAAACTCATGTTTGGTAAATATTTAATAATTTCAGATACCCTTATTCTTTTTTCATCGTTGAGGTCGAAAAGCTTCCAGCCACATTTTTCAATTATTTTTTCTTTATTACAAGGAAAACTTAAATCTTCTTCTAACACGTATTTCAATGATTCGATGCCTCTATATTTAGTTACGGGGATAAATTTACCTTGTTCTTTATAATGCTTATACCTCAGTGCATCCATATACATCTTTACTCCATGAAACGCGAATACAACCTTTTTTACACCATTGATAGAAACAACTTTTTTATCTAACGCAATTAAATCTTCATCGGAAAATTGATAAATATTATGCTTTCCCTTTCCAAACAATCTTGAGTAAACTACATCATTCTTGACGATAGGTTTCTGATCCTTGGATAAATCTACACAATGTACAATATTATTTTCTTGCATGAATTTGATTATTTGTTTGTTAAGAGGTGTTAAATTCTTTGAAAATTCTAAAACTATTTTAATGTTAGACAGATTTACTGATCCTATCAAATTAAAAAAATTTTGGACGAATTCACTTTCTAATTCTAAGTGTTTAGGTATATAGAAATGTAATAAATCACTTTTTAAGATATTGCATATCTTTACAATTTTTTCCAAAAGTTCTATATTTAAATTTGTATGTGCAAATTTATATTTCTCTGCGATAAGTTTATTTGCTCTTACAGAAAAATAAAAATCTTGAGGAACAGTGTTTCTCCATTTGTTTACAGTTTCAAATGAAGGTATATTATAGTAAGTAGTGTTAACTTCAACAAAATTGAATATTTTAGAGTAATAATGCAATTTATTTCTGGACCCTACATAAAAATATGCCCAACCACCTGTTCCAATTCTATATTCTTCTGCCAACCCTTTTTCATATTATAATATTTTTTATGAGTGAGAAAAACCTAAGCTAATTTGATGAATCAATGCTGCAGTATATTGGGCTATTTTTGGTATAGCATCTATGGTTATATATTCATTTGGAGCATGCGCTCTACCGCCATGACCAGAACCTGTAGATATCATGGGTATTTTCAATTTCCTTGTAAACAAATAGCTTTGTGCAGAACCAGGTAAAATAGGTATTATGTAAGGTTTCATTTTTAAATTATTATAAGCCTTTATAGAGGATTTTACCCATTTCTCATTAGGATTTGTTTTACTCCAAGTGTATGCATCATGAACAGCAACTTGAATATATTTACTAAAACCTAATCTTTCGATAATTTCAGCAAAAAATTCAACATACAATACAAATTATTCTTCACATTTTGCTTCAAGACAAGATTTTTTTAAGGATTTAAATAGTGGTAACTTACCAGCCATTTAATGGATAATACCAAGTTTTGAAATAAGTGAACATACGCCTGCTAATATTACATTAGGTATGATCCGGGTTACTTATATCGTAGATTCAGTTATGAAAAGCCAATATTGGAAAAACAGTCTAATTATAATAACTTGGGATGACTATGGAGGCTTTTATGACCACGTTCCACCACCAATGATTGACCTTTATGGTTTTGGATTTCGTGTTCCCGCTTTAATAATTTCACCATACTCTAAAACTAATTATGTAGATCATACATTATATTCATTTGAATCTATTTTGAAATTCATAGAGTGGCGTTTTTCTCTTCCATCATTAACATTAAGAGATCTCTCCCAATAATATATTAAACGCCCTAAATTTTTCATCTAGACCAAGACAGCCTATAAGTATAAACTTAACCGCATATCAAATTAAATCAATAATGCCTTATGTAGGGAATGTTGCAAACTTTAATCAATCATATGAATCAAGTACTCTAATTTATAGTATATTGATATTTCTCTTGATCTTGATATTTTTAGTAATACTTATTGCAATATTTTATTTAAGAAAAAGAATACGATATTTTTCAAACCATACCTAAAGTAATCATAAAAATGCCTAAAAAAAATAATGATAGCCTACCTGCTTTTATCATAATTGATACATCTTTTGTCATTTTAAACATCCCTTTATAAATTAATGCAACAATTATACTTTGTGATATCCAAGAACCTAGGCCGAATAGAAAACCTATAAGGAATCCTAGCGAATAGGGTATAAAACTAATTGATGCTAGTGTTAAGATCAATACAACTATAAAATCACCCCCAAACGCTGCAGCAATACCATGAATCCAAATTATTTTATAATCGGCCCTCTTTTCTAAATCACCTTTATTTTTATGTGCTAACAAAGCTAATGCAACAGATATCATAGTTATACCTACGATAATATCCACATATGAATCTAAATTATAATTTAAGAATGTTGAAAAAATTTCACTAGCAAGAGAACTTAATGCTGACCAAACTAAAGTCAATGCACCTGCGAAAACTGTCGTGGATAATAAAGCATGCTTGACATCTTTTTGCATAACTCCATAAGAAACTGTAATAGGCCATGTATGTTCATCAGGCTTAAGACCATGTATTATGCCTATTAAAGATATGGCTAAAAACCAATAATTGCCTAGACCAGTTAAAATATATTTAGCTAATGGAAGTAAAATGTCAGGTAAAGATAGTATTGCAATAATTAGAGCTATAGATATTATAACCGCAATTAAGACCTCATTTATCTTAATTTTTAGTATATATCTAATAAATATAGTATTTTCCTAATATTTAAATAATTTGTAAAGTCAAACGTTTTAATTTGTTAGATTATAATTTATCAATGAAGATAGTATCTCTAATTCCAAGTGCGACTTATATACTGTACGCTTTAGGATTAGAGGAAGAAGTTTTAGGAATCACATATGCTTGTCCTCAATTAAATAGTGCTAGCAACAAAAAAATTGTTGTAAAACCAAAAGTTGATACTTCACAATTAAGTGAAAGCGAGATTGATACAATAATTAATATTTTTTCAAAGAAGGGTGAGTCATTGTATGAAATAGATTACAAAGCAATTGAGCAAATAAAACCTGATATAATAATAGCGCAAAGCTTATGCGATGTTTGTGCAGTAACTCCTAACACTTTAAATTCAAGTATAAGGAACTATGGAAATGTGATAGAAATAGGTCCTAAAAACGTAGACGAGATATTACAATCAATTTTAATTATAGGAGAGATTACAGGCAAATTGAAAGAAGCTAGGAATTTAGTTAATAGTATAATATTCGGAATTGAGAATATAAAGTCAAAAACTTCCAATTTAACAAAAAAAAGACATTGTTTCTTGAATGGATTCACCCTCCTTTTTGTTCTGGACATTGGGTACCAGAAATTATTGAGATTGCTGGCGGCATAGATTTTGGAGAAAAAGGTAAACATTCCAGAAAAATTTCCATAGATGAAATATTGAATTTCAATACTGAATATATAATAGCTGGGCCATGCGGCTTTGATTTAAATAGAGCATACCATGATGCTTTGAAAATTTATGAAGAATATTGGATTAAGGATACAATTGCTTATGAGAAATTTAATATATTTGCAGTTGAAGCTAAGAAATATTTCAGCACAAATGGCCCCTTTATTTCTGAAGCTGTATCAATAATAGCAGCGATCTTACATCCTAAAATATTCAAAAATACTGCACCATTGAATTCTTATAAAAGAGTAACTCCTTAATTTTTAATCTATATAGATTATTTATTATTCTATATTTTATTTACATAATGTTTTTCTTACACAATACACATTCTACTCATAGGAAAATGAGAAATAAGGCTTTATCTAAATTAGTAATAGCAGTAATTATTGCAGTTATAATTGTTGCGGGTGTTTCAATGTATTTATTATTAGGAAATCAGAACAATAGTCCCAGTTCAGTAAAAATAGACGTATCTAAAATATCTGCATCGTTAGTGCTTGGAGGTAGCACTTTTATAAATCCACAAATGCAAGCATGGATTCAACAATTTTCCTCTATTTACCCTAATATAGCAGTAACGTATCAATCTGTTGGTAGTGGTGCAGGCGTTAATAATTTTATAAAAGGGACTTATGATATTGGTGCAACTGATGTTCCAATGCCAACAGATTTATGGAGATATGCAACTACTGTTAAGGGCAGTGTTATAACTATCCCTGACATTGTAGGCGGTGTAGCTATAATATTTAATCTTCCTAACTTCAATTCATCGAAAAATGGAAATTTGAATTTAACTGCAGATGTGCTAGCAGGAATATATTCAGGAGAAATAATTTATTGGGATGATAGTTTAATTCAATCTATTAATCCCGGTTTTCATTTTCCTCATGAAAAGATTGTAGCTGTTCATAGAAGTGATGGCAGCGGGACAACATTTGTTTTTACATTATGGCTTTTCAAGTCATCAGACATATGGGTTAATTCAAATATAGGTTATGGTTACACGGTTAATTGGCCTGTAGATAAATTGGGAGGATTGGCTGGCGAAGGAAACGGTGGTGTTACTGCTTACGTTAAACAAACTTCATTTTCTATAGGTTATGTTGAAGTACAATATTCCATTGCGAATAATTTACAAACGGCTGCAATTAAAAATCCAGCTGGTAATTATGTTTTGCCAACCCCTCAAAGCGTCTCATTATCATTGCAAAGTATAGATATAAGTAAATTTCCCAACGCTACACAAGATTGGTCCAACATCACAGCGTTGCTTTTAAATTCCCCCAATCCTAGCTCATATCCAATTGTAACCTTTTCTTATCTAGTAGTCCAAAAGAATTTCAATGATCAAATTAAAGCTATAGCGATCTATGTATTTTTAGAATTTATATTTACTACAGGACAGAAACAACAAAATATCATAAATGGGTATTTGCCATTACCAGGAAATGTACAATCTTTTGTACTGAACGAGTTAAAATTAATTTCTTTTAATAATCAACAAATCTATCAACTATTATGAACAAGACAACAGCTATACCAATATTTATAGGTTCATTTTTTTTATGCTTATTACTATTTCTTATAATATTTTCAATAGCGTTTGCATCTTTGCCTGCTTTAGAAACAATCGGTTTCAATATTCTTTACATGTATATGCCAGCAATCTATGGTAGTATTGTTGTTTCAATTATAGCAATTTTTATAGCTATTCCTTTAGCTGTAGGCTTAAGCATATTTATTATAGAATATTTACCTGACAGGATAAGGAGTATATTTATAAATATAAACGACTTGATGGCTTCTTTCCCCACGATTATTTACGGATATTGGGGTCTCTATGAACTAGGCCCTTTTTTAAATACAAAGTTGTTTAATTTTCTACATAATTATTTGGGATTTTTACCTTTTTTTTCAACTAAACCCTCTACGGCATCTTATCTTTTGGCCTCTATCGTATTAGCAATTATGATATCACCATTTGCTTCCTCGTTAATAAGAGAAGTTTATTCAAAGATTCCTAATATTCTTGACGAAAGCATTTACGCTTTAGGTTTAGGTAAATGGCACGTGATTAAAATTAAGCTATCTTACATAAGAAAAGCTCTTTTTGGAGCGATAACATTAGCATATGGTAGAGGATTAGGTGAAACTGTCGCTGTTGATCTTACGATCGGTAGTTCTTTTAATATATCTTACAGCCTCTTAGCACCAGGAATCACCATACCAGCACTTATTGCAAACCAATTTGGTTCAGCTTTTTCTGAATTAGAATTATCATCATTATTCTCTCTAGCATTAATCTTATTTGTTATTGGTTCATTATTTATTCTAATTGGTAAATTTGTTTTCGTAAGAAATGGTAAAAGATAAATTAATTTTCTTTCTAGCCTTTATATCGACGATCTTTTTATTCTTACCTTTCACTTGGTTATTATCTGTCTTATTAATAAAAGGGGCACCTGTAATTTTTAAAGGCGGTTTAGAATTTTTAACAGGAATTCCGCCATTACCTGGAGATGGGTTAGGAGGTATAGGAACGGTTTTAGAGGGCTCAATTTTCATGGCTATTATTGCATCTTTAATATCGATTCCCATCTCTATTTTAACAGCATTATATATTGTAATGTATGAGGGTGGACTGTTTGCAAAAATTTTAAGATTCCTTGTTGATTCATTAGTTGAGTTTCCAACAATAATAATCGGCATCTCTGTCTTTATTATATTCGTACAAAATCTAAAACTAGGACTGAACGGTATTTCAGGTGCCATAGCTTTAAGTATTATTATGATCCCATATACAACAATTCAAGCGATAGAGAATTTAAGGCAATCGAAAGATGAATATCTTGAAGTTGGATATTCTTTAGGTTTAACTGACTCTAATGTAATAAAATTAATTTTATCAGAAGGTAGAGAGGGAGTAATAACAGGAATATTAATAGGAATAGCAAAAATATTTGGAGAAACAGCACCTTTATTATTTACTACAGTTACTTCTTTTAACATATTTTTGAGAACTTTGACTTCTCCGATAACAGGAGTGCCTTCTTTAATTTTTAATTTTGCATTTAGTCCTTATAATAATTGGTTAGATGTTGCCTGGGGAGCAGCGTTAATCTTAGCATTAACAGTCACTATTTTATTCACACTTGCAAGAATTTTTACTAGAAGGAAGTTATAATTTTATGGAAAATTACGTTTTTGAAATTGATCATTTGAATGTTTGGATAGAAAATAAACATATTTTAAAAGATATTTGCAATTTGAAAATACCTAAAAATACCATATTTGCTATAATGGGTCCTTCAGGTTCAGGTAAATCCACATTTTTAAAACTATTGAACAGATTACTGGAACTAAAAAAGAATGTTAAAATTGAAGGTGAAATAAAATTTTATGGTCAAGATATATTTAAGATTGACCCAATAAGGCTTAGAAGAAGGGTAGGAATCGTATTTCAACAACCAAATCCTTTTTATCATATGAGTATATTCGATAACGTTGCTTATGCTCTAAAAGCCAATGGGTTAATAAAGAATAAAGCAGATTTAATTAACGCTGTGACTGAAGCGTTAATTAGAGCAAACCTTTATGACGAAGTTAAAGATAGATTAAATAAACCTGCATCTGTTTTATCAGGGGGTCAGCAACAAAGACTGGTAATAGCTAGAGCTTTAGCTTTGAAGCCTGAGGTATTGCTTTTAGATGAACCGACATCACAAATCGATGTAGTGGGTGCAAGGAAAATAGAAGAGCTTTTGATAAGCTTAAAAGAACAAATAACTATTATCCTAGTAAGTCATACTCCTCAACAAGCAGCAAGAATATCTGATTATGTAGCTTTATTCTATGACGGAAGGTTGGTAGAATGGGGTCAATCTGAGAATATTTTTACATATCCAAAAAATGAACTTACTGAAAAATATGTAGCAGGGAGAATATAATGGTTAGACTAATAGATCTAGCTTTTCAGAAGCTTGAATTAATTTTAAATGAAATGTCAGAAGAAGCTTTAAAATCATTGGACATGTTGGCATACTTTAAAAAGCATCATACAGCTAAAGAATTGAAGGAAATAAGCGATAAACTAAGGAAACTAAAAGAAGAAGCAGGTGAATTAATTCTGGAAATTTTAGTTAGATATCAGCCTATGGCTACCGATTTAAGATTCGCTAAATCTGCAATGGAGATATCTTATGATCTTTATAGGATAAGCAGATATTCTTATGACATTGCTTTAGCTTTAGATGAAGCGAATCTTTCATTAGATGAATGTATAGATGCTGACGTTCAAAATAATATTGAAAAGGTTAAGAGTATGTTAAATCTAACAATAAAAGCTATGTTAGAGCGAAATAAAGATCTGGCTATTGAAATTAAAAATATGGATCAAGTAATAGATAAAGCTTACAAGGAATATTTCTATAAAGCTTTAGTATACAAAGGAGGAAAATGCTCTATAGCCAACCTTTTAATAATGAGATATCTAGAGAGGATAGCGGATCATTGTGCATATATAGCAGATGAGATATTGTTTGTAATAAAGGGATCAAAATAATTTTAGTATTTTATTACAAATGATCTTTGATAATCTAACGAATGAACAAATATATCTAAGTAGTTTAAATATCAAAAATAAAAAAAATTGTTGATGAAGCATAGGTATAATGTTAACTTATTTGACTTCCTCCTCAGTGAACTACTTTTAAAGTATTATTCATTAATCGTTATATCTAAGCGGCTACCGAATATAAGGAAAATCCTTTCAGTCAAATATGAACCATAAAGCGATTACAGCTATAAACTTTATAAGCGCACTTAAGCTATCACAAATATCAAAGGAAGTTTTTTATCTTGGAATCAATGAACTTGATTCTTTAATAGGTGGTATTGAAAAAGGAAAGTTCTATCTATTCTGTGGCAATCAATTGTTTTTACGCGATTTCATTCATCGTATACTTGTAAAATTTTCAATAAAAGGTAAAATTGCATACATAAACAATACAAACTATTATTCTTCAAAGAACTTCATAGATTTTGATATCTTGGCTCTATATTCAAAGATGGAAGGTTATGAAATTACAAATTTAGCAAGAAACGTATATTTTGTAGCTGCATATAATGAGTTAAGACAGCCTAAATCTGTTGAAGAACTTTTAAAACATATAGCTGAAGAAAAAATTAGGGTTGTTATTTTTGATGGCCTGAACAAATTCTTAGATTCTGCGTTAAATAGGAAAGTAGCTTTCGAAAATTTGAAGCTTTCTTTTTATAAAGTTTTAAGATTTTGTATTGAAAGAAATATATCCTTAATAGTAACTTTAGAATATGAAGACTTAGAACCTCGTTTACCTCATTTTGTTTTGCACTTTTCACATGTAGCCGTATTTTTTCGTATTAAAGGCAGTAGAGTGCAGGCATGTCTTATCAAGCATTATGCAAAAGATACAAATTATAAGACCTCAATTATCAATTTTCAGTTTCAAGAAATGGGAAGGATAACGATACCGTTTAGAGAAAAATACCAAGCCATGTTGAATAGCTTGCAAGAAAACTTGTTACCTTTAATAAGAGATGTCGAATATAAAGAATCCTTTGAACAGCTAATTAAGGAGGTTTGGGATTACGAATACGCTGCGATGGCGAATTCAGGATTGCCTCTAGTAATAGATAACTTGAACTTAATGGCAAATTTGCATAATAAGAGTAAAATAAATTTATTGAAAAAAATGATAGAAGAAAAAGATAAAAAAATTCACGAACTTGAAAAAAGAATAGTAAAACTCGAGGAAAAACTAAAGGAACTTACAAATGGGCACTTATGAAGGATGGCTTCTGGATGTTTATATAAAACAAAATAATACAATAATTTGGATAAAAACAATCGATGGAAAGCTAATTAGGTTAAAAGACACTTTTATCAATTCGTTTTACATAGAGCCTAAAGATCAAGAATCATCTTTGAAATTAATTAATATACTTAATAGCATTCCTGAAATTAATTGTGTTACAAAAGTTTTCAAATTCACTTCTTTAAAGAGTAAAAGATTGTATCAGCTTTTAAAAGTTAAATTAGCTGATACACGAATTTATAGAGACCTTATAAATTCTCTTAAAAATAATGAATATGTACGAAATCTATACAACGTAGATTTAAAATACGTTCAAAAATATCTTTTTGAAAAACTTAATGTAGAACCTACAAGTAAAGTATTGGTTGAATGTAAGAGCGATAAACTTATAAATATTCATAAAATTGACGATGAGTATCAAATATTTCCTCCCCCTTTTTCGATAATGTTTTTCAACTTAAATTCTAAAATATTAAAAGACAGAAATACCATTAAAAGCATTCAAGTTCTTTTTGAAAATGAAAGCTTATTGCTAGAAGGCTCAGAAGAAGAGCTTTTAGAAAATTTCATTCAGATAGTAAATTCGAAGGATCCGGATCTGCTTTATTCTCCAAAAGCAGATAGATGTGTAAAAATTTTGGGAGAAATTGCTAAGTTGCATGGTCTAAATTTAGAAATTGGCAGATATGGAGATCAAACAAAGGCTTATGACCAAGGTTCTTTTGGTGGTCGAATATTGCTTGGGAATACATTCTATGGATTTAACGCAAATAGGTTTGGTGTAGCAGGAATCATAGAGAGGACTAGATTTTCATTTGTGCCGATAGGTCTAGCTACGAGATGGCTGAGCAACAAAAGTATTGATTCAAGGAATTGTTATGAGCTTATTCGTAGAGGTTATGTTATACCTAAAGAAGAATACTTCGAACCTATAAGGGATCTAGCAGAGTTGACTTGGAGAGACAGAGGCGGTGTTACTTTCTCACCTGAAACTGGAAGAATTCACATGAATGTCGCGGCTATAGATTTTGATTCACAGTATCCTAGCATAATTCTTAAAAATAGGTTGAGCTATGAAGACATTAACTATTCTGATTCATTTAAATTAATGCCCTATATTATTCAGCCTTGGCTTGAAAGAAGGCTTAGGTTAAAAAAGCTTATTAAAAATTTAAAAGGTGATGAAAAGCTTTATTGCGAGGAGAGATTGAATGCTTTAAAGCTAATTTTGGTAACATTTTATGGAATTTCGGGTTGCTGCTGGAATAGATTTGGAAATGTGGCTACTTTTGAAGAAATTAATCGTATTTCTAGAAATATCATGTATAAAGCCAAAAAAATAGCTGAAAATAAAGGATTTAGGATAATATATGGTGATGTTGACTCTCTATTTGTAACTAAAAAAGATGCTTCTATAGAAGATTATGAAATGCTTGTGGAATATATTAGATCGAGTATAGGCTTATCTGTTTCAATTGATAAGCATTTTAAGTTTATCGTTTTTCTACAACTCAAGAATAGTTCAATTTCTGCATTAAAAAGGTATTATGGAATAACATATGAAGGAGATGTTGAAGCTAGGGGAATAGAATTAAGAAGAATCGACACGCCTTTGTTTATCAGGGATTTTCAAATGCAACTTATAAAGGAAATATTCAGTTTCAATAATGTAGATGAAATATACCGATATGGCGTTTATAAAGGTATAGAGGTTGTTAAGGAGGCCTTAAGTAAACTCAATAAAAGTGATTTCTCTATAGAAAACTTAGCAATTAGTAAAAGGTTAAGAAAAAATCCAAAAGAGTATAAAGTTAATGTAGCTCATAAAATTGCTGCGTTACAATTAAAAAATTATAATAAAGAAGTAGAAGAAGGAGATTTAGTTTATTATATTTATAAGAACAATAAAGGTATTAATAGGGTCTCTGCCTACGAAACATTTAAAGGGGCATACTCACTTGAAGAGTACACCAGACTTTTGATCTCAAGTGCCGAAACTATTTATAGAAGCATAGGCATTAATTTACAACAGCTTATTAAAAGTTATAATAATTACAATTTAACCGCATGGTCTATTTAATTTCTCTAGCTATAACGTCCCAAATCTTTTTTGCAATTTGATCTTTTCTCGCCTTCTCAATTTTTTCCATTTTATTATTATATGCTATTGTAACTTCATTAAAGTCACTTTCGAATCCTATATCGTTTCTAGACACATCATTGAAAATTATATAATCGACAAAATCATATTCGCTAATTATTTCTTTTATTCTATATTCATTTAGTCCGTATTCGGCCTTAAACGCAATAACTTTTGTCTGAGGCGATATTTCCTTCACGTATCTTATGATTTTAGGCGTAGTTTCCAGTTCTAAGCTAATTTTATTTACTTTTGAAGTTTCAATTTTACCTTTGTATCTATTAGATGGTTTATAATCTGTAATTCCTGCAGCTGATACAAAGAAATCAACATTTCTCTTAGAAAATATTTTGTTAATTTCCTTTATCATATCTTCAGATGTGACGCAATGTAATGCTTCAATCTCGTAAGGGATTTCTCCTTTTATATCTCCAAAAAGTAATGTAACATTTGCTCCTCGAACTTTAGCTTCTAAAGCTAATGCGTTTCCCATTTTACCTGTTGAAGGATTCGTTATAAATCTTATAGCGTCAATATACTCTCTTGTAGAACCAGTCGTGATCACAACTTCTTTACCCTTTAAATCCTTTGGTGTTAATATATCCAAGACCTTATAATATACATAATCTTCAGTTGCAATTTTTGCTTTGCCTTCTTCTATACGAGGTTCAATGAAATGTACTCCCCAACTCTTTAACTTTTTTATATTCTCAATCAATATAGGATTTCTATACATTGGCTCATGCATAGCAGGAGCTATTAATAGCGGTATGCCTTTTCCTAAAGCGATTGATGCTATTAGTGTGACATTCGTATCAGATATACCATTAGCAATTTTACTAATTGTATTCGCAGTTGAAGGTGCTATTAGTATCATATCAACTCTATATCGTTCAAAAACTTTGACATGCTCAACTTCACCTGTAATCTTTGTAATAACCTTATTTCCTGTTGCATATTCCATGAGATCAGGAGAGATTAGATGAATTGCATCTTCGCTCATGACAGGTATAACATTTGCTCCATATCTTACTAAATATCTTGAAATATCAATTGCTTTATAAACAGAAACACTTCCTGTTAAGCAATGTACTATGTTTTTATCATATAAAGTATTTCCTAAACTACATTTAATATCCGAAGACACTTTATATGAAATATTTCATTCTGATAATAGATATAGTTTGTATTTAAATTGGATAAAGTTTATATTATAAACTATTTATTCATATTATAAACTATTATGTCGATTTATGATATTGCGTGGATTTCGGCTATAATAGCATTAGTATACTCATTGATACAAATATTTTTACTTTTGAAGGTTGATCCAGGAACAGCAAAAATGAAGGAAATTGCAAATGCAGTCAGGATAGGAGCTGATGCGTTTTTAAAGAGAGAATATACTGTGCTGTTGCCAATTGGCATAGCGTTAACAATACTAATCTATTTTTTAGTATCACCAATAGCTGCTGAAGGTTTCGTCGTTGGTGCTTTGTTTTCTGCACTAGCAGGTTATATAGGAATGAATACAACAGTAAGAACTAGTTCAAGAGTTGCTAATATAGCAAAAAAAGGAATGGGTCCTGCCTTAAGTTTAGCATTTAGAGGAGGAAGTGTTATGGGTTTTTCTGTAGCAGGCTTAGCATTACTTGCGTTATCAATATTTGTATTTATTTACAATAATTTAATTTTACAACAACCTGCACTCATAGCTGGATTAGGATTTGGAGCAAGTTTAATAGCTATGTTCATGAGAGTAGGTGGAGGAATATACACAAAGGCGGCCGACCTTGGTGCAGATATTGTTGGTAAGGTTGAAGTGGGTATACCTGAAGATGATCCGAGGAATCCCGCAGTAATTGCAGATAATGTTGGAGATAATGTAGGTGATTGTGCAGGTATGGGAGCAGATGTTTATGAATCGTATGTTGTAATTGGAATAGCTGCAATCATATTAGGTGTTTTAGCTGTTCAATTATCAGGCAATAGTCTGATAGCAAGCTTATCTTACAACTTAATATTCTTTCCATTATTAATTGGAGCTTCTGGAATTATTTCTTCAATAATTGCGTCATTCATAGTAAATTCAAAATTAGGAAATAAATTACAACCTATGCGCGTTTTAGATTTAGCATTTATTGTTGCAGCGATTTTAGCGATATTAATAAACTTTTTCCTTACTTATTCTTTATTTCCATCAAATATAGCATTAAGTATTTTCGTTTCTACAATTTTAGGTGTAATTGTTGTTGTATTAATAGAAAGGATTGTGGATTACTTTACTTCTTATAATTATGGTCCAACAAAATTTGTTGCTGAAGCTTCAAGAACCAGCGCTGCTACAAATTTCTTAGCAGGTTTTTCAGTGGGTTTAAGCAGCACTGCTCCTGCTGCTGTATTAATCGTAGCTGCTATCATTATTAGTTACTTTTTAGGATATAATTCAACAGGCAGTTATATATTTGGTGTTTATTCAACAGCTATTGCAACAATGGCCATGCTTTCTCTAACTGCAATGATCATTTCAATAGATTCGTTTGGTCCAATAACAGATAATGCAAATGGCATTGTCGAAATGAGCGGATTAGGAGAAGATGTTAGAGTTGTGACCGATAAATTGGATGCAATAGGCAATACTGTTAAAGCTACAACGAAGGGATTTGCTATTGCTAGCGCTGCTCTTTCAGCATTAGCATTATTCCAAGCTTTTCAATCAGAAGTTATGGTGAGAGCTTCTCAAATACCAAGGTATTTACAAGCTTATCCAAATGGTTCGATTCAATATATTCTATCAGATCCAAGAGTTTTAGTTGGATTATTAATTGGAGGTTTATTACCGTTCTTTTTCAGTTCATTTTTGATTAATGCTGTTGGAAAGACTGCTTATAAATTGGTATTAGAAGTAAGAAGACAATTCCAAGAAATTCCTGGCATCTTAAATGGTGCAGCAAAACCAGATTATGGGAGATGCATAAGCATGGTAACTTCAGCTTCTTTGAAAGAGCTTATTGCCCCAGGTCTTTTAGCAATTCTTACACCACTCATCGTCGGTTTCATATTAGGGCCTATATCTTTAGGAGGATTGTTAATCGGTAGTGTAGTAAGCGGAGTTTTTCTTGCACTTTTAATGGCAAATGCTGGAGCTGCATGGGATAATGCGAAGAAATATATTGAATTGGGTAACCTAGGTGGAAAGGGAAGTGATGTACATAAAGCCGCTGTGATGGGTGATACAGTAGGTGATCCATTTAAAGATACAGCAGGACCTTCTTTAAATTCATTAATTAAAGTATTAAATACCATTTCGATTGTCTTTCTAGGTGTAATTATGGTATATGCGCTCTTAATTTAATACACTTTTACTTCTTTTTCATAACCTACAATAATTTTTGTTATGTTTTGATAAAATATACCATTTTCTATAACACCGCATATGCTGTTAATCTGATTAGATAATTCAAGGGGGTCATCAATTTCACCAAAATATGCATCTATAATATAATTTCCATTATCTGTAATTATAGGGCCATCTTTAATTCTTCCACCATATCGTATTTCTGCTTTTTTGCATATCTTTTGAATTTTTTTAAAAACTGGATTGATAGCATATGGTAATACTTCAATTGCAACACTAGACTTTTCTCCTATTTTCTTTGAATATTTTGAATCATCAACAATGATTATGTATTTTTTTGAAAAATATGATAGTATTTTCTCTCTAAATAGAGCTCCACCCCTTCCTTTTAATACATATTTTCTTTCATCTACTTCATCTGCACCGTCGAAAGTAATATCTATTTCATCGATCGTATCTAAGCTAGCGGGTTTTATTCCTAAATTTATTAGTTTAAAGTATGTTTGTGTTGAAGCAGGAATGAAGGAAACATCAAGATTCTCAATCCTAAGCATTTTACTTATTTCTTCAATTAACATCTCAATTGTGCTACCAGAACCTAATCCAATTACTTTATTTGACTTTAGTAAATTCAAGGAATATTTTACGGCATTCAGTTTTGGTAAATTTATTGATTTTTCCACTCAATGATATAAAGATTTAGAACTTTAAATAATTTCATAATTGAATGAAAGAACTTTATGTAATCTCAGGAGGTCCTTGTGCAGGTAAAACAACATTAGTTAATCATTTAAAGAAGTTAGGATTTTTCACAGCAAATGAAGCTGCCCGAATAGCAATCGAAAGGGGTTTATTTAACAAGGATGACTTTATTAATAAAAATAAAAGGAGAGAATTACAAAATTTAATTTTAAAAATACAGCTAGAATTGGAAAATGACATTCCTGACAATACGATTGCTTTTTTAGATAGAAGCGCGATTGATGGCATAGCTTATTTTTGGTCCGTAGATTTAGAGCCGAGTAAAGATTATATTGAAATATGTAAAAGTAGAAATTATAAAGCGATTTTCATATTAGAGCAAATTGAAAACTATGTAGTCGATGATATAAGATATGAAACTTATGAAGAGGGTAGAGAAATTCATAAACTTATAATAAAGGCATATGAATATTTTGGATATATTCCTTATTTTATTCCTAGTATGAGTGTAGAAGAAAGGGCAAATCTTGTATTAAATATTGTTAGAAAAGTAAGTAAATTATTGTAAAAAATTATTATATTAATATTTTATCACACATGCTTTTATATATGGACAAGTAAGTTAGAACAAATTGCGCATTCATTATGAATTAGATATTTCTACCAAGAGAGAAAAGATTGTAAATCAAATTATGCTACTTTCTAATGTAGTTGATAAATTTAATGTCCCTGACAACCCTATGGGTCATGTAAAAGCTAATTCGTTAGCTGTTTCTATTTTATTAAAACAACTAGGTCTCGAACCGGTAATGCATTTAAGAGTAATTGATAGGAATTTGCTAGCACTTAAATCTGAAATCTACGGTGCAAAGTTATTCAATATAAAGGAGGTTTTATTAGTAAAAGGTGATTTACCAGAAAAGGATAAATTAGAAATTTTTAATGATTCAAAATTAGAAAACGTTTTAGAATACTTGAAATCTGATGATAAAATCCAAGATATTAAGTTAGGTTTACCATTAACAAATTATAAACTACTAACGAATTTAACTTTAAGAAGGGTGGAATCTAAGGCTGACTTTTTTGTAACAACTCAAGTTTCAAGCATTAAAGAAATAAATGAAGGAATAATAAAGACTGTAAGAAAAAATAATAAGGAATTACATTGTTATTATGTTGTTGCAACTGATAAAAATAAAGATCTTTTATATAAATTTGGTTTAATAAGAAATAATAAGTTGCTTTCTTTTGATGAATACTTAAGCATGTTTGAAGATTTTGAGAACTATTTAGACGCTTTAATATTGTCTTCTCCGTTGGACGTAGAATACTTGTATAAATTATTAATCAAATATAGAAAAAGATGATAAAAGCATACCTTACAGGACTTTTCCCTAGAAGTAAATCATTAAGAAAAGCATTAAGAGAATTTGAAAAAAAGAACATCGACTATAAGGAATTGATGAAAGTTTATCAGGAAGAAACTAGGAAATTAGTAGAATTACAAATAAATTCTAATTTGGATTTTGTGTATGATGGCATGTTAGCTTGGCAAGATTTGCTAAGGCCTATCTGTAACTATAAAGGTATTACTCAAGGACCATTAATAAGGTGGTTCGAAACGAATTTCTTTTATAGAGTGCCTATAATAAATGATAAAATAGAATTTGAAAGGCCTATAATAAGGGATTATTATTTTTTAAATCTTATCAATGATTCGCATAAAACAAGCGTTTGTATAATAGACCCATTGAGCATTGTTTATCTATCTGAAAATATTTATTATAAAAAATATGACGAGCTTCTTTTCGATCTTACAAGCTGTATACTAAAAGATTTAAATTATATTTCAGAAAATATTAGCGCTTTACATTTAATTTCTCCAGTTTTAGGAACACAGAATGTAAACAAAGATGAATTACATATTTTAAATCATTTCTTAGATAATCTTAGAAAGAGGTTTGCCACTTCTATTATTACTTTGAATATATACTATATGAGAAACTTAGAAATTATACCATTATTAAATGAATTAAATATTGATATTATAGGGATAGATTTATGTTATTGGGATAGGGAGAAAATTTTAAATAAAATTAAAGATCTTAATCTTAAAATCGCTCTAGGTCTGGTAGATTCTTTCGTATCTTATATAGAAAATATTGAATACATAAAAAAACAAATTCATCGTATTCTTCACGTGTTAAAGAATAAAGATGAAGTTTATGTAATTAATTCATCAGATTTAGATAGACTACCATATGATGTAGCAATGGATAAAGTTAATTTATTCAGTAAGATAAAGACAATTAATCCATGACAGAATTTTTTTTAACACAAGAAATTGGAAGCTTATCAAGACATCCAATGTTTAAGGAGAACTTGACAATAGAAGAAATAAAAGAAATTTTACAGCAAGGAAAATCTTTAGGTGTTGAAAATCTAGAAGAATTAGAAAAGTTGCTTTTAAATGGAGGATATAAAACATACAAAGAAAAGATAGAAAACTTCGCTAGCTTATACGCTATAAAATTATTCGAAAATGTAGGTTTAGATATCATTTTTAATGGGGAACAACCAAGAAAAGAAATGTATCATTATCCTCTTCAATTTATTGAAGGTTTTAGATTTGTTGGTGAAGTTAGAGTTTTTGATAATCAATATTTTCCAAAAGGAGAAGTGATTTCAGAACCCAAATTAAAAATGCCTTATCATTTAAAAGAATACCTCTTTGTTAAGTATCATACAAAAAAGAAAATTAAGGTGCCTATCACAGGGGCCTACACTTTAGCAGATTGGTCTTTCAATACGTATTATCAGCAAAAATGGATAGGGAAATACAATGATTATTATAAAGAAAAGTTAGAAGCTAAGAGAGAACTTGCAATTGAATTAGCTAAAAATGTAATAAGAGAAAATGTGAAATCTCTAGTAGATAATGGAGCAGAGATTATACAAATAGATGAACCAGCTGCTACAACAGTTCCTGATGAAATACCAATATTTATTGAATCTTTAATTGAGAGTACTAAAGGAATTAATGCAAAGTTTGTTTGTCATATATGTTATTCTAAAGATTATAGTATGTTATTCCCTTATATATTAGAAGTTAAAAACCTTAAGCAATTAGCTTTAGAGTTCTCAAACAGAGACACAAGAGAATTAGGTCTGAATGATAAATCTAGAAAAGGTTTTTCTTTTATAAAAAAATTTAAAGAATACTCCAGCGATCTTGAAATTGGATTGGGAGTTGTTGATGTTCATACAGATTTTATTGAACCTGTAGAATTGATTAAAGATAGGATACTGTACACTTTCAATATACTAAAAAATGAAAAAATAATTTATATAAATCCAGATTGCGGGTTACGAACAAGAAGTTGGGAGGTTGCTAAAGCGAAACTAACAAACATGGTTTCAGCCGTTAAAGAATTAAAGCGTTTTATTAAATAATACAAAAAATACATTTTTAAATCAAAGTATTAATTAATCAATACAAAAGCCGCCTTAGCTCAGCCCGGTAGAGCACTCGGCTGTTAACCGAGGGGTCGTGGGTTCGAATCCCACAGGCGGCGTTATCTTAAATAAAAGTCTTTTACCCTCACCACATCATTTGCATGGGGCGTGCTATATTCTTCTAATAATAAATTATCTTCACTTATAATAGAATGAATTACCTTTGGCATTATTCTTATTGTAGTACGTGGTTGAAGTGTCTTCTTTTCGATAACGTTAAATTTTTCATCGTAAATTTCCACATTACCAGAACCTCTTATTACATTCAATGTTTCATCTTTTCTATTGTGATAATGTATACTTGTTCTGAATTTACTTTTTATAAACAATTCCTTTACCAAGTATTTGTTATTGCTAACCACAATATTTTCCCATCCCCATGGTTTATCTTCTCTATTCTTATACATTTCTCTTACATTCTCAACATCTTTTATTGAATCAATAGAAATCCAAAATACATCTTCTTTATAACATGCAATTTGACCATCAATTGCTGCGATAGGAAAAACAGTTCTCTCAACATCATTGTAATTATATTCTCTATTAAAATAATCCAGTGCTTCCTTTTTTATGTAATATATACCTGCATTTATATAATGAGGCAGCTTAGGTTTTTCAATAAAGTTTACTATCTTATTTTCTTCGATGGTTACAATTCCATAAGGACTAGGCATTTGTGTAACAGCTATAGTAATTAATTCTTTTCTCCTACTTGAATATTCAATAAATGATTTTATATTAAAGTCACTTATTATATCTCCATTCATGATTACCAAATCGCTATTAGACTTCTCCAACGCATTTTTTATTGCATAATGAGTTCCAGCAGGTTTTTCTTCAATAAAGTATTCAAGTCTTATACCTTTCCAATCTTTACCGAATTTATTCATTATTTTTTCGTGAAGATATCCTACAAGTAAATAAATTTCGTTTATTCCTGCAAATCTAAAATCATTTAGTTGCTTTTCAAGTATAGTATAATCTTTTTTTATCTTTATAAGAGCTTTAGGATAATAGATTGTTAAAGGTCTCAATCTTTTTCCATAACCACCTGCTAATATTGCTCCTTTTATATTCACAAACTCAATTATAATTAGCAATTTAAAAAGATTTTATTCTTTCTTTAATTCTTCTATAAGTCCCCGATGCTAAAACGCATCTTGCTTGTATTTTCTTTCCATTTTTATTTAAGTAAAAAATAGCAGCTCTGTATTCATCTATATAATTATGGTGAAATCTAATAATAGCAACTTTATGCTTGTTATCATAGTGAAATAATTTAAAGCCTGACATTGAAAAATTAATCTTACCAAAAAGTTCACAAAAAGTTTTAATTAATATCTCTTCAAATTCTTCCGAATTTACTTCATCGTACAATCTCAATAGAATATATCTTCTCTTATATCTCATAATTTAAAACTTCTAAAACTCTTTTAATTTCAAGCAATGACTTTATCTCATATTTTTTTAAATTTAAACATTTCAAAAAGCTTGCTACATCTATTGCACTTCTAATTTGTCTTGAATGGCTTGCACCTGATGATATAAAAACGGTAATATTTTTTCTTAAACAATATTCTAAAATATCCTTTAACCGCATTATATTTAATCTATTCTTTACGATATCTGTATCTAATAATTGTGAATACAATATTTCTATTCCTACACCTCTTTGAGAAATGAAATTCAACAATTGTTCATCAACTTCCTTAATTTTATTTATATCGATCACTAAAGAATTATATCTGTATTTTCGCGTTAATTCAATAATTTCCTTTTTATATGTCAATTTTGTGTATTTAAAAATTTTATCATATCTTTTTTCATTTAGATTATTTGTCCTTTGTATAACCTTTATATTTTCTTTATCGCAAATTTCTTTTATTTCATCCGTATAATAATTTTTATCAATGCCAATCAGTATATAATCAAAATCTTTAAGAGTTTTTATTATTTCTTTTGTTGCAATGTGATCATTAGATGGTAAAATAAATAAATCGACGAATTTATTCATGAAAAATACCTAAATATTTATAAGTTTCTATAATCTTTTCTTTTCTAATATTTTGAATTTGTATAACTACTTTAATAATATCGTCACTCGAGCTAAGCATTAACCTGCCATTATATGCTTCTTGTTTATCAAATCTCAAATACATTTTTCCTTGCTCGTCCATGTATAGTTCTTTATTATGAAAGATGATTTTTTTGTCTTTCTCATCCATCTTAGAGAATAAATTTTTTAGTATACTAATAGCTTCTTGTTCATTTATTTCAACATATACATGTATTATAGGATTCTTCCAATGACCAAGCAACTTGCTAAGCTTATATTTTTGAGGTTCTAATCCAATTACATTTTGGATAGATTTCAATACTTTATTAAGATCCTCTGTAGCATGGCAAAATGTCTCAACTTTTATTTTTACTTTCAAATCGGTCATGTATCGAATGATTACAGAATAAATTTAATATGTAAAGCTTAATAAACTTCTTAAATTTATTATATCCATTAAGGACAATGTTTTCACCTCCTAGTATGGGATATGATAGAGCTATAACAATTTTCTCACCAGATGGTAGATTATATCAAGTAGAATATGCCCTTGAAGCTGTAAAAAGAGGGCTAACAACGATAGGGATATTGTGTACAGATGGAGTCGTACTATTAGCGGAAAGAAGGAAATTTTCTCCATTATTAGATGAAATGACAATAGAAAAAATTGTAAAAATCGATGACCATATAGGCTTCGCTTATGCTGGTTTAGGTCCTGATGCAAGAGTGTTGATAGATATAGCAAGGAATGACGCACAAATCCATAGATTGCTATATGACGAGCCTATTCCTCCTGAAACACTTATTAGAAGAATCTGCGATCTTAAGCAAAATTATACTTTATATGCTGGCGCAAGACCTTTTGGTGTAGCATTTTTAGTTGCAGGTATTGATAATACAAAGCCAATTTTAATGGGTACTGAACCAGGTGGAGCCTATGCAGGCTATAAAGCTCACGTATTAGGTGCAGGTTCACAAATAGCGCAAGAAATACTAGAGAAAGAACTTTCTAATAAGGCTTTATCTCTAAAAGAAGGTATAAAATTTGGTATACAAGTCTTAAAGAAGGCAGTAGAGAGAGAGCTTTCTCCAGCAGAAATTGAAGCAGCAACTGTAGATGTTTATACAAAGAAATTTAAGAGACTAACACTAGAAGAAATAAAAAGCTATTTATAATCAATTTTCTATGGAAAATAGATTTCAGGGTGTGAAATTTGCCAACTGTAACCGCAAAATATACATCTCACGGGGAAAAGTTTGAGATTCTTGTAGATTCTGATCTAGCATGGGATTTCAAGCTTGGTAAAAGAAATACATTAGACAACGTTTTAGTTTCAGATATAATATATAAGGATGTTAACAAAGGGGAAAAAGCAACAGCAGCTTCTTTAACTAAAGTTTTTGGAACAACGGATATAAAGAAGATTGCTGAAGAAATTATTAAGAAAGGAGAACTTCCTATAACAGCTGAAAGAAGAAATAAGTTAATCGAAGAAAATAAAAAAAGAATAATTGACTTCATATCAAGAAATTGTATTGATACAAGAACAAATGCGCCTATACCTCCACAAAGAGTAGAATTGGCAATGAATGAAGCAAAGGTAAGAATTGATCCTTTTAAAGATCCTGAACTTCAAGCTTCTGAAATAATTAAGATTCTTAAAAAAATTATACCTATAAGAGAGGCAAAGGCTATACTTAGAATAGAGTTGCCACCTGAATGTGCAGGTAAAGCTTATAATCAACTTTTAAGTAAAAGCGGTACTATAACATCTTCAACTTGGAAAAATGATAGGTCATGGGAAGGCGAATTAGAAATTCCAGCTGGAACTCAAGAAATTTTGATCAAAAAATTAAATGAAATATGCAAAGGAAAGGTAAACGTTAAAAGTGTAAAAGTGATATGAAGAGAGAAATAGTATTGCCTTCTACATTATTGGAGACTGGAGATGATTTAAAACCAGGTCTAACGACTTATAAAATAGGTCCTAACATATTTTCGGGAATACTAGGATTATATGAAAAAACAAATTCTAAAGAAATTAATGTAATTCCTTTAAAAGGTAAGTACTATCCAAGTATAGGAGATAGAGTTGTAGGAATTGTAACTAAGTTTCAAGTTTTTTCATGGAATGTTGATATAAATTCTTTTCATGAAGCAATATTGCCATTTTCCAACGCTATAAAAAAAGAGAGGCAATTTTATTCTGATTTAAACAAATTGATTTCAATAAACGATGTGATTTATGCAGAAATAATTAGCTTTGACAGATTTTCACCACCAACGTTATCAATTAAGAAAAAAGGGTTGGGAAAAATAACAGAAGGGTATATTTATGAAATAACTCCTGGAAAGATACCTAGATTAATTGGAAAAAATCAATCAATGATAAACATGATTAAGCAAATGCTCGGTATAAGAATAATTGTGGGAAAGAATGGTAGAGTAGTAGCATTAACCCAAGATTTTAATAAAATTGAGATATTGGGCGAGGTTATTCAGAAAATTGAAAACGAATCGCATGTTCCAGGCTTAACAGATAGAATAAAGAATTTATTAGAATCTAAACTAAATAAGACATCTTAAAATGAGTCAATTTAAAAGATCTGATGGAAGAGCGAATGATGAATTAAGGCCAATTAAAGCTGAGATGCACGTATTAAAAAATGCCGATGGCTCAGCCTATTTTGAAATGGGGAACACAAAAGTAATAGCTGCAGTTTATGGACCCAGAGAATATTATCCTAAACAATTGGCTTTACCACAAGAAAGCATGGTAAGAGTTAGATATCATATGATTCCATTTTCTGTTAAAGAAAGGAAATCTCCCGCATTAACTAGAAGAGAAATAGAAATTTCAAAAGTTATAAAAGAAGCATTTGGTGGGTGTATAAAAAAAGACTTATTTCCAAGAAGTACGATAGATGTTTATATTGAAGTATTGAACGCTGATGGTAGTACTAGAGTCGCAAGTATAAATGCTGTTAGTTTAGCACTCGTTGATGCTGGAATATTCCTCTATGATCTAGTTGCTGCTGTTTCCGTAGGTAAAATTCACGATCAATTAATTGTTGATCTTACAGGAGATGAAGATCAGAATTCCGAAGCAGACATGCCAATAGCCATGATGCCTTCATTGAATAAAATTCTGTTATTACAAATGGATGGTACTTTAACAGTAGAAGAATTCAACAATCTTATGAAAATGGGTATTCAAGCTATAAAGAAAATTTATGAGATACAAAAAGAAACCATTCGCAGTTCGTTAGAATCTGTATTAAAAATGTATGGTCAAACATGAGCGAATTCAAGTATGGAGTATTTATACCTAAAATAAAGCAAAAATTCATACTAAATTTATTAAATAATAAAAAAAGAGTAGATAATAGAGATTTTATAGAATACAGAAAAATAAAAATAAAATATGGACATATTCCAAATGCAGATGGATGTGCAGAAGTTCAATTGGGGAATACAATAGTAATAGCAGGTGTAAAATTAGATCTAACTAATCCATACCCTAGTGAGCCTGACAGAGGAACTTTAATCGTTAATGCTGAATTTCCTCCTGTTGCTTCTCCTGATTTTGAGCCTGGACCTCCTGATGAAAACGCTATCGAACTTGCAAGAATAATAGACAGAGGGTTAAGGAAACCTGAAGTTGTAGATTTTAAAAAGCTATGTATAGTGCCTGGTAAGAAAGTTTATGGTCTATGGATTGATATATATGCTTTAAATCATGATGGAAATTTAATAGATGCTGCAGGAATCGCTACAATGGCAGCACTTTTAACAGCGAAATATACAAAGGTTGATGTTTCTCCTACAGGAGAAATTATAAGAACTAACGAGAGACTGCCTTTAGAAGTGATAAACTTTCCGGTATACATAACCCATGTAAAAATTGGTGAACATTTAATAATTGATCCTAATTTAGAGGAAGAAATGATAGCTGATTGTAAATTGACTACTATAATATCAAATGGAAATTTAATTGGAGGAATACAAAAATCAGGAAGTGGAGCATTGAGTATTGAAGATATAAACCAAGCGTTAGAAAATTCGCTAAAAATATATCCAAGAATAAAAGAAATTATTACATCAAGTGTAAAATGAAAAGAATAAAAACGCCGTTTGGAGCTAGGTATGGTTCAACTCTTCGGAAAAGATATGCTGAATTAATTCAAGAGTATAGGAAACCAAAATCTTGTCCTAGATGTGAAAAAGTAGGTGGTATTAAGAGAATTAAGATAGGAATTTGGTATTGTAAAAAATGCGGTGCTAAATTTACAGGTGCAGCGTTTGCTTTGTCATCGGACATAGGTAGAGCAATCCGAAGAATGCCAGTGAAAGAAATAGCTCAGAAGCCTAATGAAATTTCTGGTAACAACATCTAAAAGACCGTCTAAACGAGCTAGAAGTTTTATAAAGGATCTTGCTCAAATTTTTATTTCTGAAAGAATAGTAAGGGGGAAAAAATCTTTAGATGAATTAAAGAATTTATTAATTCAGAAAAAAGCCGAAGGTATATTAATAGTAGATACAAAATGGGGAAATCCAAGTAGAATTAGAATTATAAAAAATGATGGTTCAAATTTTCAAATTTTACTTAAAGGGGTTAAACTTCTAAGAGAGCTTCGAGAAAAGCCTCCTGTTCCAAATAATTACCCTGCAATATTAGCCAATAACGAAAAGGCAGACAAGTTATCTAAAATATTAAATCTTCAAACTGTTAATTCTTTAAATGATATAAAAGGGAATATAAATGTTATTGTTCTGAAATCAAAAAAAGATAAACAAGGAAATGAAGTAATTTTACTAAACATCTATAACTCCAAAACGAAAAAATTTTATGGTCCTTTCCTAAAAATTAGAAATATTATATGATAGAATCTATAAAAATTCGATTAATTTACAATTTTGATACTGTATCTGACGCTGAAATTTATTATTTATCTTTATTACCTGAATTTGAACGCGGTTTTCCAGGTGTTGAAAAATCAGAAATTAAAGTTGAAGAAAATAAAATTGTTATAAATATCGAAGCAAAAAGTGTATCGAGGGCAAGAGCAATATTTAATTCAATAAACAGATGGTTAATAAGTATGAAAGATGTAAGTAATAAATTAGAGGTTAAATAAAATGAGCCAACAATTACCTCCTGAAATACAAAATTTAGTATTAAAAGCGAGACAGTTAGAAGAGCAATTAAGAATTGTTATAGCAAGAAGACAGCAAATTAAGCTCGACTTAATGGAAATTGATACAGTCAAAGAAGAATTAGAAAAAACACCAGACGACGTCGTTGTTCATAAGATGGTTGGTTCAATTTTGATTAAGACGGATAAGAAAACAGCATTAAATGAGATAAATGAAAGGAAAGAAACATTGCAACTTCAAGATCTAACATTAGAAAAGCAGGAGAGTACATTAAGGAAACAATTTGAAATCACTTCAAAAGAATTAGAAGAAGCTCTGAGAAAATATCAAAGCGGAGGTATAATATCTTAACAAATATTTTTGTATTATAAATAAATTTTTTAATTTATACAATATCTTTATGAGTGAATTAATATCAATCGAGAATCTCTCATTTAGATATGTCGATACTGATTTTTATTCTTTGAATAATGTAAATTTAAAAATTAATAAAGGAGATTTTGTGCTTCTATGCGGCCCTAGTGGATGTGGAAAAACAACATTATTAAGAGCTATAAACGGTTTAATACCCAACTACTATCAAGGTGAATACAAAGGTAAAGTGATCATCGAGAATAAGGAAGTATCTAAGCATAAGACATATGAGATAGCTAAAATAGCAGGACTCGTCTTTCAGGATCCTGAAAATCAGCTATTTACATCTTCTGTTGAGAAAGAAATTGCTTTTGGTTTAGAAAATTTAGCTATACCTAGAGATGAGATGAGAAGAATAGTAAATGAAACAATTAGAGTTCTTAATTTAGAAAATTTGAGATATAAAGTTCCAGCATTTTTGAGCGGTGGTGAACAACAAAAGGTAGCAATCGCAGCTATATATGCTATGAGGCCAAAAGTATTATTGTTAGACGAACCACTGAGCAACTTAGATCCTTATTCTGCAATAAGTGTAATAGAGTTAATATACAAATTAAATAAAGAACTAGGATTAACAATTTTGATTGCAGAACATAGATTAGATTGGTTAATTCCATTTTCTAATAGAATTGTGATCATGAATGAAGGACGAATTTTGATTGAAGGTGAAACAAGAAGTATTTTAGAGAAATTTGATTTAGAGCAATTTGATGTAAACGATCCGAAAATTCCAACCTTGGCAAAAAGAATAAATAAAATTTTCAATCTTAGAATAAAAATAAGTTTAACTGTAGATGAATTTGTAGACAATTTTAAAAAAGAGTTAAATGATCGAATTTAAAGAAGTATATTTCAAGTATCCATTTGAAGATACTTACGCATTAAAAAATATAAACATAAGGATATCAAAGGGTGAATGCGTATTCATAATGGGTTCAAATGGTGCTGGAAAAACAACATTAATTAAGCATATTAATGGAATATTGAAACCTACAAAGGGAGAAGTTTGGGTAAACGGTAAAAACACAAAAAACTTTACTGTTGCAGAATTATCAAAAATTGTAGGAATTGTTTTCCAAAATCCTGATCATCAAATTTTCGCTTCGAGTGTATATGAAGAAGTTGCATTTGCTCTTAGGAACTTCAAATTTGATGAAAAATATATAGAAAATAAGGTAAATGAAACTTTAAAATTTTTTTCCCTAGAAAAATATAAAGAAGCTTCTCCCTTATTTTTAAGCGGAGGAGAAAAGAAAAGGGTAACTATAGCTTCAGTAGTTTGTTATGAACCAGAAATTTTGGTATTAGATGAACCAACAGTAGGTTTAGATCTTAAACAAAGAAAAAATCTTGTTAATTTGGTTAACGAACTGAAAAAGATGAATAAAACTATCATAGTTGTTACGCATGATATAGATTTTGCTATAGAACTAGCAAATAGAGTAATAATTATGAATGAAGGCGAAGTGTTAAAAGAAGGAAGTATATCTGATATAATTTATGATGAAGAAACATTAAGAAAAGCAAATTTAATTCAGCCGATTATTCCACAAGTTGTAACTAAACTAAAATTATCAATCTCTTCAAAAAAAATAATTACAATAGAAGATTTTTTAACTAATTTGGAAATTATTCTGAAAAATGTTAAGACCTGAAAACTTTATTTATAGACCAAAGGATACAGTAATACATCGTTTAGATCCTAGATCCAAATTTTATTATGCTTTTTTAATGCTTGTTTTAGCTATACTAACTATCGATTTCAATTTGTTATTACTACTTTTATTGTTTACGTTATTTCCAATTTTATTAGGAAAAATTTTGAAACAGGTATTAAAGGCTATTCAATCTTCCTTGTTTTTTTTGGCGTTAATTTTTATAATCAATTTCATTTTTAGCTTAAATGTAATTCTTGCCCTAGCTTTAGTCATACGATTTCTTATATTGATTATTTCATTCTTGGCCTTCTCTTTGACCACATCTATAGATGATATTGCCCTATCATTCTACAAACTCCGTTTTCCGTATGATTTTGTATTAGCGTTAACATTGGCATATCGATTTATACCTACTCTATTCAAAGATGCAGTAAACATCGTGGATGCTCAAAGATCGAGGGGTTTAGAAACTCAAAAAGGTAATTTAATAAAAAGAGTAAAAAATTTCATGCCAGTTATAATTCCACTTTTAGTCGTTGCTATAAGAAGAGCGCTAAACGTTGCTGAAGCAATGGAGTCTAGATGTTTTGGAGCTTCAAAAAGGCCAACAAATTACTACGAATTGAAAATTAAATTTGGGGATATTCTTTTATTTGTAGCTTCAACTATCTTATTTATTATAGTTTTAGCTGAAATTTTAGGTTTAGTTAAAATTGCCATAGTATAAAAAATAAATATTTATAATATCATATTCCACTAATGAAAACGTTTTATACTGTATCAATCATCGGTTATGGAGCTTATGTACCATTAAGACGGATAAAAGCTATTGAAATAGCCAGGATATGGGGCAAAAGTGAGAAGGTATTACCTTTGGAGGAAAAATCTGTTGCTGCTTTGGATGAAGATACCGCTACAATGGCGGTTGAAGCAGCTTATAATGCAATTTTAAGAGCTAAAATACAACCTAATGAAATAGGTGCCGTTTTTGTCGGGACCGAATCTAAAATATATACTGTTAAACCAACAGCGACTGTAGTTGCTGAGGCATTAGGAATCACACCTACAACATTAGCTTCTGACTACGAGTTCGCATGCAAAGCTGGTACTGAAGCAACACAGACATGTATAGGGTTGGTTGGTTCTGGAATGATAAAAGCTGCATTAGCTATTGGTTCCGACATTGCAAGAGGTAGACCAGGGGATGAACTTGAATATACAGCTGGTGCTGGAGCAGCTGCTTTAATATTGGCTCGTTCGGGTATCTATGAGGATGTAGCAGAGATAGAAGGAACATATTCTTTTGTAACAGATACTCCTGACTTTTGGAGAAGGGAAGGGCAAATCTATCCTATGCACTATTATAGATTTACAGGCGAACCAGCCTATTTCTATCACAGTAGAGAAGCTGCATTAAGATTGATGAATGAACTTGGATTAAAACCTAGCGACTTTAAGTATGCTGTTTTTCATCAACCCAATTCAAAGTTTCCGCAAGAAGTTGCAAAATCATTAGGTTTTACTGCTGAACAAATAAAGCCTGGTTTATTGGTACCTTTAATTGGTAATTCCTATGCCGCTTCATCTTTATTAGGTTTAACTGCAACATTAGATATTGCTAAACCTGGCGATAGAATATTAATTACTTCTTTTGGTTCTGGTGCAGGAAGTGATGCAATGTCTATCATAGTTAAAGATGGAATTGAAAGTAAAAGGGATTTAGCACCTAAAACGATGGATTACATAACAAGGAGAAGATATGTAGATTATGCTCTGTATGCCAAACATAGAAGTAAATATAATAAATGAGTAATATGGAAGCAGAAGTTTACATTACAGGAGTAGGATTAACAAAAATACATGAACATTGGAATAAATCTTTAAAGCATTTAGCATTTGAAGCAATAGATCAATGCTTAAAAGAAGTAAATTATAAAAGACCTGATGTAATAGTTGTATCAAACGCTTTAGGCAGTTTTCTCCAAAATCAAAACTCTCTTAGCGGTTTAATAGCTGAGAATATTTCCCTTATAGATATTCCAAATTTAAAAGTTGAAGTAGGAGAGTTATCTGGAGCAGCTGCTTTAAACGTTGCTTATAACTTTATCAAATCAGGCATGTATAAAAATGTTCTTTTAGTAGGTGTTGAAAAAACTTCTGACAAATTACCTATCGAATACAATACTGCAATTGCTTCATTTTTAGATAATGAATACTTTACATACAATGGAATAACTCCTTCAGCTCTATACGCTATAGTTTATAAATTATACATGAAAAAATTTGGGGTTAAGCAAGAACATATAGCACAATTTGCTTCACATGATCATAAAATGGCTATGAATGTTGATCATTCTCAATATAAGTTTCCTTTACCTGTTGAAAAAATTCTATCCTCGCCTATATTAGCAGATCCAATTAGGCTATTTGAAAGTTATCCTGTTTCAGACGGGGCTGCAGCGATAATGTTATCATCTAAGGATCAAGTAGAGAATAAAGATTATGCAGTAAAGCTAGATTATGTATCATTATCTACAGACAAATCTTTATTATATAGGGATGACTTTTTATATTTTAAATCCTTACATTCCTCCTTTGAAAGGCTTAAATTAGCAAGTAAAATAGAAAATAAAGATATTGATTTTATAGAAATTCACGATTCTTATACAATAGCTTCTCCATTAATATTAGAAAGCATGGGGTACACAGAAAGAGGTAAAGGCTATGTTTTGCTCATTGAAGGTCAACATGAAAAAGATGGAGTTCTTCCGATGAACACTCATGGTGGACTTAAGGCAAGAGGACATCCTATTGGAGCTACTGCTATTTATCAAGTAATCGAAGCTACATTACAATTAAGAGAAAAAGCTAGGAATCAAGTTCCAAATCCTGAAATTGGATTGGTTCATTCTATGAGTAATATTGCTGATCAAAGTGCTTTAATATTGTTGAAGAGATAATATGGGCTCGCCATCTTACTGGAGAGAAAAAGTTTATAGATATAGACTTATTGCTAAGTATTGCGAGAATTGTAATAAAAAGTATTATCCGCCAAAATTAGCTTGTCCAATATGCGGTAACAAGGAATTAAAGGAAGTTCAATTACCAAGAATAGGGACGTTAATTACTTATACTTGGGTTACCCAACCTACAAAAGATTTTGCTACACAAGCACCTTACGTTGTAGGTTTGATTAAACTTGACGATGGTACTTTGATTGTTTCTCAGCTTACTGATGTAGAAATCGAAGAATTAAAGGATGGAATTAGAGTAGAAGCTGTATTTAGAAGAATGTTTGAAGAAGGTGATTCAGGATTAATTTATTATGGAACTAAATTTAGGCCTTGTTTATTTTCTAAATAATTGGCTTTATATACGAATCTCTCTCAGTAAGTATAAATCTTTTTCCTTTTTCACTTACTTCGAGTAAACCTTTGATTTTCGCCTTATCTTTTTCTTTAAGCATTTCCAAGTATCTTATCCTAAAATTAATAATTTCATATTCTTCACCATTCCTTAACGACTTAACCTTATAAATAGATGGAAAAAGATAATTATATGTTGCATCAATTACTTCAACGATGTCAGTTTTATACTTATTACTTTTAATCTCATCGCCAATTATAGACCTATTTAAAATTTTTACTGAATATTGAGTATTTCTATATTTTCCTTCACATAATTTTCTTTGTTCTATTTTCTTAAACATTTCATAACTGAAATACCTATGGAATTCTCTTTCATAGTATAATTTTTTTAACTCCATACCTTCAATTGGGTTTGTAGTACCTTTTTTCCTCAAATTAAGTAAAGTATTGTATAAATTTTCTTTATATTCACCATAATAAATTAAATCTATATCTGAACTCTTGTTATGTAAAGAGACTAATGTCGAACCTTCTATACCCACCTTTTCCAAATCAAAAAATCCTCCGTTAATTATATCGTTGATAAAACTTGCAATCTTTTTTTCATGATCGTCTGTAGGATTATAGATAATCTCTTTAATTCTTATTAATGGATCGTAATATACTTCAATTACCTCGAGCGGAAGAATAAATGTCCTCCTTTTAAGAAATTTAGAATAACAAATAAGCTTATAATCAACCTTATTTAAAAGATCATTTAAAAGTTCTTTATTTATGATTTTTACGTATGAATTCCCTTTTTTCAAATATTTAGGTATAACATAAAGTTCGTCATCTTTTTGATTGTAGTAAGAAACGTAATATATATTGCCAAACTTATCCTTTACAGCTGAACCTTCAATTAGCATTATTTCTTATAAAAAGGAGGTTCTGTTAATTTAGCTTCATATAATTTATCTCTAATTTTTACATAAACTGTTGAACCTAACAAAGCATGTTTTGAATTTATGTATCCCATGGCTATACCTCTATCTAATGATGGAGAATAGCCACCGCTTGTTATATAACCTATTTTTGATTTTATGGAATATATTTCATTTCCATGTCTTGGAATAGCTCCTTTTTCTTTCATTATTAATCCAACACGTTGCTCATCTACTCCTTCATCTAATATCTTTTCTAAAACTTCTTTACCAATGTAATTATCTTTTTTCAAACTAAAAATCCAATACCTAGCCATGATCGGATTAATATTCTCACTTATTTCATTTCCGTATAATAAAAATCCAGCTTCTAATCTTAATATATCTCTTGCAATTATTCCGCATGGCTTTATTTTATCTTCTAATAATTTTCTCCATAACCTTTTACCGTTATCAATATCTGTAATTATTTCGAAACCGTCTTCTCCGGTCCAACCGCTTCTACTTATCAATTTTATTGGTATCCCACTGATACTTATATTCGAAATGAAGCTTTCTCTATTTATATTGTAATTTAAATTGCTTAACCTTTGAATTTTTCGACCTTGTATAGCTATCATAGCTGTCTCTAAAGTAATATCATCGATTAAAACTTCCATGCCAAATTCATCGGATTTACTTTGTAACCAATTTATTACTTTGATTCTATTAATTGCGTTACATACAATTAAAAATCTTTCTTTTTCCAATCTAAATAAAGAAACATCATCAACAAATCCAGCCTTCTCATTAAGTATAGCTGTAGGAATTATTATTTTACCTGTTTCTAACTTTTTTACATTTTTTGTTATGATCAAATCTAGAAAATTTTGTGAATTTTTTCCTTCAACTATTATTCTACCCATATGGGAAACATCGAATAAACCTAAATCATTTCTAACCGCTAAACTCTCCTCGATACTGTTTGAATAAATAGAAGCAACTTCCCAACCTGCAAATTCGCCCATTTCTGCACCTAGCTCTACATGTACTTCTTTCAATGGAGTAGGAATTAAAGAAGTCATAAAAAATAATAAAATAGTAAATAAAAAAATTAATTTGAAATAAAGCTTTTATTATTAATAAATAATTATTTGAATTAGCGCCGTTGAAAAGCGCCGTGGTGTAGCTGGCCAAGCATGTAGGGCTTTGGACCCTGTGACCCAGGTTCGAATCCTGGCGGCGCTATGTTATTTTTGTTCTTAATTCAGATAATAACGAATCTATTTTAGCTCTTGAAGATTGAATGTTTCTTGTATAAACGTTATACATTCTTCTATATTGTTCTATGCTTATTCTTTTTTGTTCATACGACATTATTAAATCCTTAAGAGCGTTTGTATCTTTTACCATTCTTTGATATGTATTCTCAAGCTCATTTAACAATTTTATTAGAGAAGGATTTTCCTTCGAGATGATTGAAGAAATTCTCTTTAGCTCCCTTTCATTACTTGAATTCTCCTTCATAATGTTTTCAATCCTTAAATTATAGTCTTTTTTCTTAAGAACACCTCTCCTTAGTTGTTCATCCAATTTAAGCATTTCTTCGTTGTTCAAAATTAATGACTCAAACAATTGAATATATTTCTTTATTTCTTGGATTTTTAGAGGTAATTCAACTTTTCTAGCTTTAAAGTAAAATCTAATGTAAATGAAAGCTATGAAACTTATAATAGTTATTAAGAACAAAATCTGATTAAAAATATTTAGAGTTGTTATGAATATTTGTAAATTTCCATTTACATTTACATTTAAGCTTTCCCCAGGGAATACATTGTTTAAAATATATACATATTGATTGAAGTTCTTAAGATAATTTACTTTATCAGGTATAGGTGTTAAACTAATATCATTAATATATTTGCTATCAATTTCTAAATAAAATACATTAATAAGATAAGTATTATTTGTAAGAAAGTTATAACTAATTAAACTATTCGTGTTATTTTTAAGTTCACTTAATGGAATTTGACTAACTACTGTGATAGTTGTATTAATTCCACCCAAAACAGATGATTCTAGAGGATACCTTAATATAACTGAGCCATTTTGGTAAGTCAGATTACCTAAACTATCATAAACTTGTATTACTTGAGAACCAGGAAGCAAGGGAGGCTTAAACTGAGAAATATTTCCTCCAAAACCTGTGTAAGAAATAGAGATTCGATCAATAATTTGTGCATTGCTAGAAGATACTATTTGTATTTCTCTCGTAAATTTAGTTATCTTTGGGAATTGAAGAGTGTTGCTTGGGGTAAAATTGAAATAAAGTGGCGTTCTTTTAAAAGGTGTAATATTATTAAAATTATAAACAATTGTGGATTCGCCTGAAGGAGAAAGTTTTAACTTTGTTCCATTAGGGGAACTAACTTGGTATGTAGAAACGCTGAATTTGAATATAACTGTGGCACTTCCATTTTTAATTGTATAATTTATTAAAGGATAAGCAGTTATATTAACAGCATAACCTTGAACCGTTTGAGAAAATATTGTGTAATTATAAACAGTTATTAAAGTGATATTAGTTAAGTTACCGTTATCAATTTCAAAGCCTTGTAATCCATTTAAAAATTTACCCCAAATGATGGGCACACTTGGAATTGTTTTTACAGTATAAATCGAATCATATTCTAGTGTATTATAAAGATAATCAAAAGAAGAAACGTTATTAGGTAATTGAATACTATCATTTACGATAAGAAATCCTTGATATACATAAATTGTTCTTTTTACATATATTGAAGAATTTTGTGGTGTAGCTGATTGAGCATGAACAATAGGTATTAGCAATATTAACACGATGATTGAAAGAGTTATCAACCTTTGTAATCTTTTGCTGATCATCTCGATTATAGTTAATTAAATTGAATATCTTATCCTTAAATAATTTATCTTATTTTACGTCAATACTTTTATTCAAATTCTTAATTATTATACTATGAATAATTTTGTTGATCCAGTACCAGAAACATTAAAAATTAAAACAAGATTAAATTTACCAAAGCCCAATGGAGAATATCATGTATTAAGTCTAATTGAAAATATTCTTTCTAAGAATAAAATTTACGAACAAAAGAAGTCATTCATGCCTGATTACCCTTATTTTAGTTATATACCTTCAGCTGTAGATTACATTTCATCTGCAACTGAATTACTAACATCATATACACCATATCAAGCTGAAATATCACAGGGCCTTCTTCAGATTCTTTTTGAATACCAAAGTCTCATATGCGAATTAACAGGAATGGATGTAGCAAATGCATCTTTATATGATCATTCAACAGCATTAAGCGAAGCTTTATTGATGGCAATAAAATATACAGGTAGAAATAAAGTTCTTATTCCAAAATACATGAGGCATGAGAGAAAACAAGTCGTATACTCATATTTGAGAGCTTACAATTGTCAAATTTATGAGTATGGTATAGATTCAAAAAGCGGTTTCTTAAATATTGAAGAAATTGAAGATAATGTTAAGGATGCTGCAGCCATCTATGGGGAAAATCCTACATATTTTGGAATTATTGATCAAAATATTATAAAAATTTCCGAAACTATTCATAAATATGGTTCTTTGTTTGTTGTAGGAATAGAACCCATTTCTTTGGGTATAATAAGAGAACCTGGTTCGTACGGTGCAGATATTGTAGTGGGTGAAGCCCAACATTTATCAATTAACCCTTGTTTTGGAGGCCCTTCCCTTGGGATAATTGCATGCAAAGATGATATAAGATTAATTCATCTTCTACCTGGGAGAATAATAGGATTAACCAATACTTTGGATAAATCAGAAGAAGGTTTTGTATTAGCTTTACAAGCAAGAGAGCAACATATTAAAAGAGAGAAAGCCACATCTAATATTACAACGAATACATCTTGGTTAGCTGTTAGGGCTGCAATTCATATAGCTTTATTAGGTAAAACTGGTTTAAAGAAATTGGCAACTCGGATATATTATAATACAAAAAATTTCATTCAAAGAATAAGGGAAATAGACGGTTTCGAAGTTGTCTTCTCCAACTCCAATTATTTTAGAAATGTACTTTTAAAGCTTGATAAAGATTATGTCGATATTCTTGATAATTTATATAAAAAAGGCTTTGCTTTTGGTAAAAATATATCAAAGTATTTCCCTGAATTTAATCATTGCATATTAGTAGGGATAAATGAATTCCATGACAATGATGCAATAAATGAATTAGTTAATGAAATAAAAAGCATTATTAGCTATGTTTAGACAACCAAAATATACTGAACCTATATTATTTCAATATAAAGATATTTACACAAATCATAGTTATTGGGCGACGGATGAAGAAGTAGCAAACCTTATCAACGAGTTGCCTGAAGAGATCTTAAGAAAAAGCCAGCCTACAATACCTGACTTACCTGAATATGTGGTAGTAAGGCATTTTACTCGACTTTCTAGGATGAATTATGCTATCGATTTAGGCCCTTATCCATTAGGGTCGTGCACAATGAAATACAATCCAAAATACATGGAAAAATTATATAGTATTAAAAATTTGTCACTTTTGCATGATCAATATCCTATTGAAAATTGTCAAGGTATGCTTGAACTTTTGTACATGTTGGATCAATATTTATGCGAAATTACTGGAATGAACAAATTTTCTTTTCAACCGGCAGCTGGGGCACATGGGGAGTTAACAGGGGTACTTATAATTAAAAAGTATCATGAGATAAATGGTGATAAAGATTTAAAGAATGAGATCATAGTACCAGATTCTGCTCATGGAACAAACCCAGCGAGCGCTGCTATGGCCAATTTCAAAGTTTTAACTGTAAAATCTAATGAATTCGGTACTATAGATATTGAACAATTAAAATCTTTAGTATCAAGAAAAACTGCTGGCTTAATGCTAACAAATCCAAATACATTAGGTTTATTCGAAAAAGACGTTTTAGAGATATCTAAAATTATCCATGAAGTTGGTGGTCTTCTTTATTATGACGGAGCGAATTTGAATGGCATAATGTGTTATTGTCGACCAGGGGATATGGGCTTTGACATCGTTCATTTAAATCTTCACAAAACTTTCGCTACACCCCATGGCGGAGGTGGACCTGGTGCCGGACCTGTAGGAGTAAAATCACACTTGATAGAGTTTTTACCAGTACCGATTGTTGAAAAAGAAGGCAATTATTATTTTTTAAAATATGATTTGAAACATACAATAGGAAGAGTTAGGGAGAATTTTGGAAATTCTTTAGTTCTCTTAAAGGCTTTAGCTTATATATTATCGAAAGGATATGAGGGTCTTAAAGAAGCAAGAGACAAAGCTGTTTATAATACACAGCATTTTATTAGTCTAATGAAAGATGTCGATGATATATCTTTAACGCACGATAAAAAAGTCATGAGATTTCATGAATGCTTATTCTCCGCATCAAAATTAGCTCAGAAAACAGGAATAACTGCAAAAGATGTTGCAAAAAGACTTTTTGACTATG